>OBAM01000223.1_pt1 | contig 62922 bp, 70 predicted proteins | sample 1517751 | NCBI WGS metagenome assembly OBAM01 (sample SAMN04571703, study PRJEB22368) | human gut metagenome | biome: human gut; material: stool | host: Homo sapiens | place: Luxembourg | collected 2012-10-18
ACATCTTGCTTCGGACAACGGAGCTGATATGCATAAATATAATACGTTATACACTCATAAACTAAATTGACATGTTTTGACACCCGAATCATATATTATAATTAAGATGTGGGTAGTATCTTGAAGAGGATTTCACTTATTTACCTATTTTATTCTGCTCAAGTTCTGCAAGAAGCTCCTGCACCACAGCACGCTTGACCGGGTGGTATGCATAAGGTGCAATATCGCTGAGCGGCTTAAGCACGAACATGCGGTTGTGCATGTCGATATGTGGAATACAGAGTCTTTCTGTATGCATAATCAGGTCATCATACAGAAGAATATCTATATCAAGTGTCCTTGGTCCCCAGTGGATTTCGCGGGTACGGTTGTTCACGGCTTCAACAGCGTTAAGAAAATCCAGCAGCTCATTCGGTTCGAGAATTGTATCGACAGCGGCACAGCAGTTCAAAAAGCTCTGCTGCTCTACTCCGCCGTATGGCTCAGTTTCATATATAGGTGATACTTTATTCAGACGTATACAGGAATGGTTCTGCAGGGCATTAAGTGCGTTCTGCAGGTATATTTCACGCTCTCCCATATTGGAGCCAAGTGATAAATATACACGATGCCAGCCTCTTGTAAGTTCAACAGATACAGTTTCCATTGGCAGCTTTACAGGAGCCCAAGGCTTCTTTATTTCAAGGTGTATTTTGTGTAAGTGCGGTATCGTTGTGAGCAGATACTCCGCAAGCCTGCTTGCAGCCGTCTCAATAAGTTCATAGGTATCATTTGTCAGAAATTCTGCAATTTTTTCAGATGCCATTCCATAGTCAATGGAAGAATCAAGGTCTTCAGGTGTGTAGCCGGCTTGCTGAAAGTCCTCTGTGAATACACGATGTCCAACGGAATCCCTAAAATCAGTATACAGGTCAGCGTTTATTATAAATTTCTGCCCAAGACGATTCTCCTCCTCAAATACACCATGATTGGCAAATACTTCAAGATTTTTTATATGAATTATGTCCATTTGTAGTACTCCTTCTGTGAAGAATATATTTCTATAGAATGATGTAGGGGTCAAAACATGCTAACTTAATGTACGAGTGTATAACGTATTATATTTATGGATATTATGCATTAAAGCTTTTTCCAATAACTGCTGCTGCCATCTTAAGTGCGCGGAAGTTCTCCTTAACATCATGTACCCTGAATATTGAGGCGCCGCGCATAAGCCCGATAACACTTGTGGCGATGGTTCCCTCCACGCGCTCATCCCTTGGAAGGTCGAGTGTGAGCCCGACTACGGATTTTCTTGAGGTTCCAAGAAGAACAGGGTAACCCAGTGCACAGAGCTTGTCAAGCGTATTTATTGCAATCAGGTTTTGTTCCAGTGATTTGGCAAAGCCGACGCCCGGGTCAAGGATAATATTTTCCTTAGATATGCCGTGCTTTAACGCACAGTCGATGATAAGTCTGTTATCATCAAGATAATCGGTGATAAAGTCATTGTATTTATCTGATTTCCTGTTATGCATAAGACAGCATGGAAGACCAGATTTTGCGAGCAGCACAGCCATTGGCGATACAATGCTGCCGTCATCGGAGGTGCTTGTGTTGTGCATAAGCCCCCATATATCATTTATAAGGTCTGCACCTGCCTCAATTCCCGCTGCCGCAACACCTGCCTTGTATGTATCAAGTGATACAGGTATGTCAAAACGTGCTTTTACAGCTCTGATAACAGGCACAACGCGCTCAATCTCCTCATCATCAGATATCATCGTGTAACCCGGACGTGTGGATTCCCCACCGACATCTATAAGAGCAGCTCCATCCTTTATCATTTCTTCCGTATGAAAAAGTGCAGCATCAATATTATTGTAACGTCCTCCGTCTGAAAATGAATCGGGTGTTACGTTTAAAATGCCACACACATAGGCACTGTTTTCAAGGTCAAAATTCTTATTTCCGATAAGCATAAATATTCTCCTTAATGATTTATGAGACAAAAGAAATTAATTGTGCTCAGTATTTTATCATATTCAGTACTCTGTCCACAGCCGCACTATTGTTCTCAAAGGAACCTCTACATACATAGGTCATTGTCCTGCTGCCCGGTTTTTTCACACCGCGCATGGTCATACACATATGTTCGGCTTCGATAACAACCATGACTCCATCTGCATGAAGATATTTCATAATGGCATCAGCAATCTGTGCGGTCAGGCGCTCTTGAAGCTGCGGGCGCTTGGCGTACTCCTCCACCGTTCTTGCAAGCTTGCTAAGACCTGCTACCCTGCCGTTTGAAATGTAGGCAATATGTGCCTTTCCGTAAAAAGGAAGCAGATGGTGTTCACACATTGAGTAAAAGGTGATGTCCTTCTCGAGTATGAGCTGCCCCTTCTGTGCCGCAAAGGTTTTTGAAAGGATGTCGCGGACAATTATCTCATCATTATCCTTAGAAGCACTCTCATTTTTATCCGGAATATCCGGATATGAAGCCGATGCCCTGTATTGTGCGGTTCTGTCCTTGTCTATCCCGGCAAATATTTCCTCATACATACGCGCGATTCTGCCGGGTGTTTCAAGCAGTCCTTCGCGTGATATATCCTCACCGATTCCTTCAAGAATCAGCTTAACCCCATCCTTTATCTTTTCCTTATCCATTCGTTGTATGCCTCTCTTATCCGGTTAAGATGCGAAAGTGAGCCAAATGCAAGCACCGCCACATCACCGTTATTATAAGTAACTGCTCTTTCGACTGCTGCTTCGATATTACAGCATGCCTCGGCAATATTTTTCTTTTTGTTTATATGCTTCGCAAGCTCCTCTGCCGGCATAGCCCGGACATTGCCGGGAGTGGCTATTGTAAAAATATGGTCAGCCATAGGGAGCATAAGTTCGATTATTTTCTCATAGTCCTTGTCTGCGAACACACCCATTATGTATACCAGCCTGCGGCAGCCAAGGCTTTCGGTTGTAAAATATTCAAGAACAGATGTTCTAAGCTGCCTTGCGGCTGGCTCATTGTGTGCTCCGTCAACAAAGAATGGCGGCTGGCTGCCGATAAGACTTAAGCGTCCAAACCACTGCGTAGCATAAATACCAGCCCTGATGTCTGAATAGGAAATATTATACCCCATGTCCATAAGTGCCTCAACACATGATATTGCAAGGCATGAATTGATAATCTGGTAAGTTCCGCGTAGTCTAAGCTTGATAAGTCCTGCCCTTCTGTGGGTGTAGCATGTACAATCATCACCCCAGGGACATGAGGCGTAGCTTATGTTCATGGCGTCTGTCATATAATCTGATATTATAAGCCTGCTGCCGGTATCTGAACACTTGTTCTCAATAACATTCATCGCCTCACTTTCCTGTGTGGTGGTGATGACTGTTGTCCCAGGCATGATGATTCCTGCCTTGACTGAGGCAATCTCATTCAATGTATTCCCAAGTATACCCATGTGGTCTAAGCCGATTGACGTAAATACACAGCACAGCGGATTTGAACATACGTTAGTTGCGTCACATTCACCGCCAAGACCGGTCTCTAACACAACGAAATCCACCTTCTGTCTGTAAAAATACAGAAATGCCGCCGCAGTCTCAAGCTCAAAAGCGGTCGGCAGCCTTGAAGCAGACAGCTTCATAGCCTCAACTGCATCCGCAAGCTCTCCAATGATACCGGCAAAAGCATTTTCTGAAATATATTCACCATCAATCTGTATCCGTTCGAGATATGCGACAAGGGTCGGTGAGATATACCGTCCGACTTTATACCCGGCCGTGGTGAGGATTGTCGAAAGCATCGCAAGAGTCGAACCCTTTCCGTTCGTTCCGGCAATGTGTATGACCTTTAGCTTGTCCTGAGGATTGCCAAGATGACTCATAAGCTCACGCATGGTATCCACACCCATGATGCTGCCCGCCCTTTCTGCATTGTGGATAAGCTTCATGGCATCTTCGTAGCTTAATCTCATAGTTCCTTAACCTCTATTTCCCTGCCGTCACGCCATATTCTCTCAAGGTCATAGAAAAATCGGTCATCCCTGGAGAACACATGCACTATAACGTCCGTATAGTCAAGTAGAATCCATGAGGCGCTGCGGTATCCCTCCACGTTCTTAGGCTCCAGTCCAAGCTTATACAGCTCTTCCTTGACATTGTCTGCAAGAGCCTGTACCTGATTGATATTGCTGCCGTTAGCTATCACAAAATAATCTGCGATAACGGATACCTTGCTGATATCAAGTATCTTTATATTTTCACCCTTCTTATCATCAAGGGCGCTGTAAATTATTTTCGTCAATTCCTTTGAATCCATAAATTACCTCCGGATAAATGTATTATTTAGCCTTGTAAATTATATTTTGGCTTTTAGGCTTTCATATGCCTTAACTGTTGTATCATCTATTGTGCCGTTTTTGGAGCGCACATATTCAATAGTGCCTTCAAGGATCTCGTAGGTGCACTGCCTTAAGTCCTTGAAGGCAAGCTCACGATAATAAGGAAGCCTCGGCGCCTTGTCGCGGTTCGGCTCGATGTAATCAGCCACATACACTATCATGTCAAGCAGATTCATATCGGGGCAGCCTGTTGTATGGCAGCGGATGGCGTGACATATCTCCGGGTCCGTAACACCATGCCTGTATTCGGCATAATAGGCACCGACCTTCGCGTGCAGCAGATCCGGCTGACGTTTTTCTGCCTCACTTACCTCAATACCGAACCTGGCACATTTTTCTAAAAGACGTTCTCCGGAAAGATACTTTGCGCAGTCGTGCAGAAGTCCCGCCATAAAAGCCTTGTCCATGTCATAGCCGTATCTCATGGAAAGTGCGGCGCTCGTATATGCTACACCCAGTGTATGCTCGTACCTTGAAGGGGTGAGCTTCTTCATAAGGTTTTTCTTTATAAGTGTAATCTGTTCGTTGTCCATTTTTGTCCTCGATTCTAATTTCTATTTATAATTACATATCAGACCCATTTCTTTTGCCAGTTCCTCATTGAGAACTTTAATCTTTATTTTCCAGATTTTACGATATTGAAGTAAACGATTGTTTAGTTCAGCCAATGGTCCGGCAAGCCAGGCAATCTTCAACTTTATTTCACTCCAATCTCTTCTCTGTAAAGCTGGCGGAATGTATCCATTATTGTGTTGTGTTCAAGTAACTCAAATTCATCCGATGTCTCACACGGAATTTTATTTTCATCGTCTTTATATAAAGAAATATATTGTATTGCACTTTCTTTAGTACGTTTTATTTCAATATATTTGGATAAGAAATAATCATGTGTGGAGACAAAAATCTGCACTCCTTCACTTTCAAGCATAATCAATAGCTCGGCTAATACAGGGATATATTTGGGATTAATATTTGCCTCAGGCTCATTTTATTTCTGTTTACCAAGCGCCCTATGCTGGATTGATCCGGACGGAAAAGCATTGCAGTTTTATATGGAAAAGAAACATCATGCTTGGATGCCTGACATGCGGCATAAGCCAATTTCATAATATGGATTTTTCCCATACCGTTTTCTCCTACTAAAATATTAAGTCCTTTGCTGAAAGGAATTGTAATATTTTCAAACACTGTAAAATTTTCAGCCTGAAATCTGGTCAATGGCATTATACTCACCTCACACATTTATTTTGAACCTGTCCCTTATTATATTACAAGATGACAGTTTTGTGAAGCAGATTTCTTTAATAATGTAAAAACCCATACAAAAAGGATGTCTCAAGTGTCATCAACTTTCCCAAAGGTACTAAATCACCTGTATTGTCTTCTTTATCAAGGGTAATACCCTTGATATTCGCCGGCGCTTTGCCCTCTTTCATAACCGGAACATAAAACTTAAAGGATATATTCTTAATCCAATTACCGTCCTCACGTCTTTCCGGAAAGATATCTATGCGGTCGATGAACGTCTGCATAAATTGCTTTCTCTCTACCTCTGATGCCATAGAATATAATTCATCAAAGTGTAAAAGAAATTCATAAATACTCTCGCTTGAAATCTGATCTCTACGCAAATCACGTATCTGAGAACGTATTTCTTCTACAGCGTTTTCAGCCTCCTCGATTATATCATATTGGGCGTCTAAACGCTTCTGTAAATCATTTATTTTTCTTTCATAATGAGGATCTGTAACATCCAAGGTATCCATCTGTTTTTCAAGCCTTGTTTTAATGGTCTCTGCCTGATTAAGATTTGCAAGATTCACAGATAGCTCTTTTTCCATATCAGATGTATCTGCTACACTTCCAATTTTAGCCTGTATAGCTTCTTTAAGCTTACCCTCTTTTGTCATACCGGAAATAATCCTTGCCAGCACATCATTTATCTGAGACTGCTCAATATTAAGTCTAAAGGTACATTTATGGCCTGTGGCATTAACAGTATTTTTACAATAATAGTAATACCTTGTTTTATTATCCTTCTTATGTGCCTTGGCTATATTTCCATACATTCCCTTACCGCAGCAAGGACACTTAATAATGCCAGATAGGATATGTAATAGCGGTGGATACACGGGTATATATGTAACATTTTGTTTTATTATTCAATCTTTTCACTCTCCTACTTTGGCAATACTAAAGGTGGATTCTTAAGTAATGAAGTAATCATAGGTTTATATTTCGCTGTTCCATAGTCTTCCACGATTGCCGTTATTTTTGCTCCGGCATCTTTGGACGAGGCACCACAAATGAAAACTCTTTCATCAGCAGTTCCATAATCTATTACAATAAATCTGTCATGAAATATTCCACCGGTCTTTTGCATTTTTATCTGCACAGTTGGATATTCTTTACAAAAATCGGAAAATTCTATGCTATGAAGTTTATTAGCACCAACATTATCACTAAATATTATGCTCTGAACCCCCACCGGAGTATTCTTAAGATGTACCAACGTTCTGAGACCTATATAATTATCAACGACATAGATTGTCGATTTGGCTTTTCTGTAAATTGACTCAAACACTTCATCTGCACTGCTAAACTTGGCATTGAACATGAGCCACTTATCATCATCTTCCGATACAAAACTGTTCATCATGTCGGCAAGTTCAGATTTTGTAACTACATCTTTAAGGCCTTCAGCCACATCCGAAATCTGCTTTTCAAGAGAACTCATATCATGATTGATTTTACTGATTGCAATCTTGTTATTTGCCGTCTCCATGCTTAACTGGAGTAGTTCACGCTGGCCAATTAGGTCACGGTTCTCTAATATGTAATCTTTCATTTTTTTGAATGTGCGGATTAAAGCTTTACTTTGTTTTACCGCGAGCGGCCCCTTTAATACAGTCATCAACATATATAATCCCTGTTCAGTAAAGACTCTTGGATTGTATCTGCTTTTTGAACTTATATTTGCGGTCAAAAATTTTGACCGCAAATTTTCCACCTCCTCATCAGATAGTTCAAACATAAAATCTTCATCAAATTTTTCGATATTGTTTTTCACCTGCTGGTTAAAAGCCTTAGTTGTATATCCGTAAATAATGGCTAAATCAGCATCTAGCAGAACTCTTTTACCTCTAATCATATATAGTCTATCTTTAAGGTATTCCTCTGTAACTTCAATGACCGCTATTTCATTTTCATTCTTCTTATCTTCTGCCATAAACTCCTCCATCTATCTTGAGGTCAAAATTTTTGACCTCAAGATACTTCTTTATGATTTGCTGACGAAAAATCATTCGCAAACTTTCTTCCCAACTTGAGGTCGAAAATTTCGACCTCAAATCTTCAAGGTGTAAATAATTCACCTTGAATAAATTTTGTGGTGCAATTTTGCCTCCGCAAATTTCTATCCCATCGAATTCGACGGGATAAAATTAATTACCTGCATCATTATCAGCAACTTCTCTTAACTTGTCATAATACGCCTTATACCTATAAATGCTACGCTCACTGATATTGTTACGCTTAGCAATCTCTACCATCGTCATGCCACCTTCATAGCAAACAACAAAATCATTATAGATTGCCATCCACTTGGCATTATGCTTCTGACGACCACTGGCTTTTCTATTTTTGTAATACTCAACTTCTTCTTTAAGCTTTGCATTTTCCTTTTCTAGTTCCGCAATTCTTTTAAGAGCTTCCTCTAATGTCGTAATCGTTTCCATAAATATTTCCACCTCTCAACAACATGTCATTTTCATTTTGTCTCAATTATACTTATTCAAATATGTTTCGTCAATTTGATTTTGTCATGTTTGATAAAATTTTAGGCAGAACATTTGAAACACTCCTCGGAGGAGATATAGTAGTTAAAATATGCCATATATCTCTTAACCGCTGTCTTCTTGAAGAAACAATCAAGCTCTTTTTGTCTCGAAGTAATAGAATCAAATTTTTCTGTTGCTTCTGTGGCGACTGCAGTTAACTTTTTGTAACTTTCAAGCCCTCTTTCACTTAAAAAGATCAGAGTTTTTGAAATAGCTTTTATATTATGACGCTTTGCCCACTGTTCATATATGGGGCCTTTATTCTTAGCAATAATGCTTTGAATATCAAGAACCACATCCAGCTTCTGGTCTGTTTTTTCTTTTGTGGCCTGATCTGAAACAGCTTTGCATAAACCTCCAGACACATCCTCTATTCCTTCACCGGCAATTCTCTTCTCAATATCTTTTTCTGTTCTTCAAAGATATTCAGATGCTTTTAAGACTCCTAAAGGCAATGGCAGGGGCAAGAAGAAATGATAAAAAACAAAGGCACATTATACCTACTGTTGTAGATAAAATGTGCCTTTATAAAATCAAATAACAATTTCTATTCAGCAACATCAACAAACAATATCACCGGTGGAACTGGCTTTTCATAACCTTTCAAGAATAATCCACGCTCCCTCGCCTCATAAATCAAGGCGCTTGGAAAGTAACAGCAGGTATTTATGTATCGCAGAAAATCCGGCACATCGGCCTGTATCTGTTTTGGAACCATCACAGGATTTTTTATCATAGTAATGAATGAATCGTGGAATTCTGTACATAATACATCAGAATAAGCCCCCATAAGTTCATAGAACTGTTTCTTTTCATCCATACTAAGTATCGGAACGTTCAAGATCAATTTTCCGGTTGCTGATCTTTCTACAAAATCCAATTCAATAAATGTATCAATATTTGTAAGAAGTTTTTGAGATATACTTGGCAAGAAGCTTTCGTTGTCACAATATACCGCATATAAGAATTTCATTACTGACTCTCTTGCATCACTCCAATTTCCTACACAATGATAAGCAGAATGCGTTTTTCCCAAAGCTTTCGTATCATAATCATACAAGCCAATCGTACGCGCTCCAAGCAGATTCTCATAGTTTCCACCTGCCTCACCGCTAATACCATATTCACTCTGAGGACTCTTGTCATAATCATAATTTGCAGGATAACGAGTTCCCATAGCATACCATCTGCCACCATTTTTTCTGTCCGGATAATCATACTTCGAACCGTTTCCGGCAACCTCATCCCTGACTCTTATCACAGCTCTGTAAACAGAATGTAAGACAAAATATCCCTCCAATTTCATAGCTTGTGATGAATTCTGCTTCTTATAATAAGCCGACAATCTTAATTCTCTTAGTCCTTCTTCAACATGCTTCCAAATCTCTCCACATAAGTCACCAGCCAGTTTCTTTTGCAATTCTAGTGTATTTGTCGAGTCCTTTTGATTGTAAATAATAAAATCTGTAAATACCTTATCTCCAACCTTCTTCATAAGTTCGCCTTCAACAAGGCGCTCTACAACAGGTTCAATATATGCAGTAGATATTCCGATTGCATCCGAAAGTTCCGGTATCGTAACCGGCTTTTCATATGCCAAGATCAATAAGTTCATTGCAATTTTATCATTGTTCACCAGCGAGTGTGGCTGATCATTCAATCCAATGTATCCACTGGTTGAAATCCATAAATCCTCAGGTTCAAAACTCTGCTTTTCATATTTTTCCATAGCTAATTCCTTTCTCAATTTATCCCTGCCTAGTCTAAGGCGGCTTTTTACCGTGTTCTCAGGCAGTGATAATTCATCCGCGATTTTCTTTACTTCCTGTCCATGAAAATAATGTCTTACAACGATTTCACGGTATAGCTTTGTCAGATGTGCAACGGAGCGTCTGAGATTTTCCTCTTCCGTCAATCCATCTTCATCTACATCTGTTGCCTGATTATTTACTTCTTCCATCGCGACATCGAAATCCATCCCATAAAATTCTAATGGTTTACGGTATTTTTCACGTAACAGGTCATAATATTTTCTGTTTAGAACTGTGCACAGCCAATTTCTGGCATTATTAATATCCACGCCTTTCCTTATGGCATGTAATCCGTCCAATATTGTCTCTTGTACAAGATCCTGCGCATCCTCCCAGGAATCACATTTACTGACGGCTATATGCATCAAGTAATCAGCTTGTGCCAACATTTCTTCTATTTCCATTAGAGTCCCCCAATGCTGTATTATTATCACAGATAAAAATATCTGTTTTGAAGCTTCACCCTATAGTCGCGTGAAATCGAAAAAGGTTCACTGCTTTTTATAAAATAATTTACGGCAGCCTGATTTACAGGCCGCCGCTATATCAAAAAGCTACTACTTAGTGACAATATGAATATGCTGAAACTTTTGATAACTATTGCTTAACATTAATATCATTAATTATGTTAAGCATTTTTCTTTGCGCTTCGCTGATATCGTCAACATTCCCCTGCACATTTTGCAAAGTTTCAGCAATAACACCAATCAATCTGTCTGATAGATTCTGCAATAAACGAATTCGTATTTCTTTGGATGTACCAGCCAAAGCTTGGAGGAATTCATCGTTTTCCATCTGCCTAAGCATCATCTGAATATGATAATCATCTGTATTAAGCAGAGAATCTAATACCCCTGTATCCTCTACTCCGATATCCATGAGCGCTATTTTTTCTATTTGCTCATCTCTCGTTAACTGTGCCTTCTTCAGAATAAGCCCGGCATATTTTCTGCCTAGGAATGAACTGATAACGTCCTTCACTATCTCTTCGTTCTCTCCGGAAAAAATCAGTACAATCACCTCGCAAATCATGTTTGCTGTTCTTGAATCCTTTTCAGCTTCTGCATAACGTACAAGATACGGCTTGCAGTCCATAGGCGTTATCTGCTTGTAAAATCCATCCAATAGGAAATAAACAGCAAATTTGCAGTAAATAACTGCCATCTTTATGTATTAAGCATAATACAGTTAGTTCTACTTGTTCTGTACGCATAATTTGCCGCTGTCCTCCTCTACTATTTGTTTTATTTCATATCTGATCTATCAGAATACCATTTAGGGACAGTATTTTTAAAATCATTGAAATTAGTCATAGAATTTCTTGCTCTTCTTACCATTCCATCAATTTCATCCTGTCCAAACTTCTCGGCCCACTTAATGGAAAATAATGATGCCTGCGCCACATATACCGCATTCGCCGTCCAGAAATCTTCAGGAACATCGTCATTAAAATAAGAATCAATCTGTCCTATGCAATACGGAACACTTATCTCTACACCAAAGCTTTCAAGCTTGTAAAACTCCTCATAGGGATCTCCCACTTCCCATCTGTTGAAATCTATTACACCAATATTCCCGTCAGGCATATAAATCAAATTCCCCGGATGGAAATCCCCATGCATATACACTGGCGTTTTATTCCAAATAGAATTGATATTATCTTTTACATATGCTACAGCTATCTCGTCACCGGATATTCTCACATCCGATTCTTCATAGCGTGCCAACTGCATCAGCTTTTTCTCGCGCTTCGTTGTTGCAGGAACATCTGCCGAATCAAGAGGTATTGAGTGTATCTTTCTGAGAATTATTCCCGCTTGACGACCAAGCTTATACTGTTCCTGTTCTGATAGCTCCGGCAGCACTTCTTCCAAGTCACGACCTTCTATCCAACTAAGCAGCATATATACATTCTTATCTTCGTTACAGGTTCCGAATTCTATCGGCATAGACATACTGATACCAAGCTGAGAATATTTTGTAATAATTTCATATTCTTTCTTTTTTGTTTCATATTCCTCAATGTCTGAAATTCGCAGAAGCTGAAATTCTCCGTTAGCCGTTTCGACCAAATATTTTTTATCACTGGACCAGCCCTTAGAAATCAGGGTGATATTCTTCCAGTCTTTGCTTATTGCAATATTCATAAACATAAATTTCACCTCCAATTGTCGCGTTACAAGAGCTTCTATAGCGTTAATCACGTTATTCACCGCGCGCTCCAGGAAACCCTCATATTCTTCTCTGGAGAAGCCCACAAAAGGATATCTTCCCTCTTCCAATGTTGGCATGTAATACATCATCTTAACCTTCATGGGTATAGCCCCTTTGGGAAGATAATCAATATAATCCGGAAACTCTTCAAGTCCTTTTATTTCAGTAAAGTATCCAGAATCAGGATGTTCATCCAAATATTCACGTTCAATCACGAAGAAGTTCATTCTCTCCTCACGATTCGGCATAAGTTTCTTAAAGCAATCCCAGTTTTCTTCTAGTCCATCTGCCAGGTCACATAATTCCGGTATTTCTTTAGCACGTTTCCACGCAGCTGCAACGCGCTCATCATCTCTTATTGTCCTTTGAAGCTCTGCATCTGTTATTAAATGGGCATAATATCCTAATAAAAACGAGAGTTCTTCTTTTGTTTTTATCGAACCCAAGCGAGCTATTATGTATTCATCGTAAAATCTGACACAATCGGTTGCTTTCTTTCTATTGTCCTGCATCCAATGTGTCACTGCTCTGGGTGGTGTAAACTCTGTCCAATCTTCATTCGGAATATTACAATCCGGAGCTATATTTCCTACACAAAATTCATGACGAGAAAGCTGTGGAAATTTTTCTAATACTTTGTCCGCAACAATCAGATGTGATACCCATTCAGCCACTGTTATATTCTCCAATCTTAATACTACTTATATTACTCCAAAATGCCGAAACGCCTTCATAATAGCCTCTTCCTTCTCAAGAGTAACCTGAGGCTGTCTAGCATCCTCTGACTTTGGCAAATAAGAATTCTTTCCGACCTCAAGACCGCACTTCTTCTTTACCTGTGCAATATAAAGTGAAGATGCCTTTAAACCAAACTCATTAAGGATATTGAAAACATCCCATCAGATATTATTAAAGCTGTCTTAAATCATTCTCTATATTTATGAATGTCTACATATACAGCCTATTTTCAACAATATACTCATATACCGCCTCAGGAACAATGTAACGCGCGGAGGCTGGTTCGTCTGCAAGCCGTTTCCTTATATCGCTGGAGCTGATTTCAAGCTGCGGCGTATCGACAAGATATATCCTTGCGCCGTAGCTGTCCTCAAGCTGCTTTTTAACCATCTCAAGCTTATCATCAGGAATATTGTTCCTGTCGGCACATACAAGAGCCGTGTGAGCACAGATAACCTCCGGATGATACCATTTGTCAAAATTGATGAGTGAATCGGCACCCATGATAAAGAAAAATTCATGTTCAGGGTACAGCTTGTCAAGCTCCGTCATTGTTATGGCGGAATAGCTAGGTCTCTCCTTTTCAAGCTCATAAGTGAACAGCTCAAAATCAGGATTGTTCTGTATTGCAAGCTCTACCATGCGCTTCCGGCTGTCCTTATCTAATATCCTGTTATTCTTGTGCGGTGGGTCACCTGCCGGCATGAACCATATCTTATCAAGCTTCAGCAGCGTGAGTGCCTGCTGTGCAATGATAAGGTGACCTGTGTGTATCGGATTGAAGGTTCCACCCATTATTCCTATACGTGACATACTATAATCTCCCCTGCTGCTGTTCATGGCATTTCAGCATAGTTGAACAGTACCCAAGCTATACTGAACAATAGCCAAGCAATTTTGAGCTATTATAAAAAATGATAATTACGTATCGCTGTAATGATATCGGCATGCCAGAATATATACATTGCCGCTATCAACTTTATATATCAGTCTCTCCTTATCATTTATGCGTCTGCTCCAGAAACCGACAAGATTTTCGGTTAAGGGTTCAGGCTTTCCTATTCCCACATTGCCGTTTCTGCAAATATCTTCTATAAGATTATTTATCTTTTTTAATGTCTTTCGATCCTCTGTCTGCCAGTAGACATAATCCTTCCATCCGTTATCCGTAAATATTTTATTCATCAGTATTAACCTCTGAAAGATTATGAGCAGATATTTTTCCGTTCTCCAACTGGGCTTTAGATTCCATGAGCCAGTCGTAGTTAGCCTTATTTCCCATGACATAGGCATTTTCCATCAGGTTATTATAGGCTTCCTCCGAAAGGATGACAACATTCTTATTATCTTTTCTTGTGACAATCATTGTTTCGCAATCATCGGTGACCTTATCCATGTAGGTTTTCATATTATCACGAAGATTCGTATAGTTTACAGCCAGCATAACAAACACCTCCATTCTCAATTGATTACTTTTGGCGGTATATACATTCTATTGCTTACATAGTTATTTCTTATATTTATAGTATAAAGTACAGAAAACTGTACGTCAAGTAGCGGCTGAAAAATTAAATATTATTTATGAGATTACAGTCAATAGAGTTACAGGCAGCGGTTAAGTTGACTGCAAATATCCGTTTTAATTTATTATATGAAATCAGGGGCAAAAAATACTTTGCCCCCGGATTGATTCATTATATATAATTATATTTTTTCCTGTAAACCACCAAAAATATCACCGAAATGATAAGCGCGAACACCTCAGCAATCGTAACCGACCACCATATTCCGTCAAGCTCCCAGATTAACGGCATAATAAGCACTGCCGCCATCTTGAAGATGAAGGTACGCAGAAATGATATCGCCGCGGATACACCGCCGTTGTTCAGAGCGGTGAAGAAGGATGAGGCAAATATCGTAAAGCCGCTGAAGATGAACGCAAGCGAGAATATTCTGAAAGCATGCTTTGTCATGGCGAACAGTTCCGGGTCATAGCCCACAAATATTTTTGAAAGCGTTCCGGCAAGTGTAAATGCAAGCACCGCCATGATGACTCCGGCAATTCCCATAATTATATTGCTCTTTTTGAACATGTTCCTGAGCTCATCGTTGTTGTCGGCACCATAGTGGTAGCTGATAATAGGCGCCCCGCCCATGGCATATCCGATAAACATTGCAATAAAGATGAACTGGACATACATAAGGACACCATTTGCGGCAACACCGTCTGAGCCGGCATATTTAAGAAGCTGGAAATTATATACAATTCCGACAATGGATGAAGCTGTGTTTGACACAAATTCAGAGGCACCATTCCAGCAGGCGCGGGCAATGCTCTTTATCTCAAGCTTTGTGCGCACCATTTTGAGCAGACTGTTGTTAGGACGTATAAAATATATCAACGGGATAATACCGCCTACAACCTGGCATAGGCCTGTAGCAATTGCGGCACCGGCAACACCCCATTTTAACACACCGACCAGCAGCGCATCGAGCACCATGTTCGTAAGACCGGCAACGACGGTGGTCACAAGACCAAGGTGCGGCTTCTCAGCGGTTATAAAGAACCCCTGAAAGGCATTCTGCAACATGAATGCAATATTAAATATCATCATTATTCTGCCGTATATCACACAGTCGGTGATGATTTCACCTTCCGCACCGAGCCATATTGCTACCGGGCGCATGATAAAACAGGCTATGAGTGAGATTATGGCACCGACAATGGCAGTTCCCGCTACTATCATTGTAAAGTACTCATTGGCTCTTTCCTTCTTTTTTTCACCCAGAGTCATTGCGACAAGCGCGCTTCCACCGGTTCCGAACATGAAGCCGACACCGCCGAATATCATAAGAAACGGCATTATAAGGTTGATGGCTGCAAAGGCATCCTTGCCTACGAAATTAGAGACAAACAGACCATCCACAACACAGTATATAGATGTGAATACCATCATCACTATCGATGGAAACACGAAGCGCAGGAGCCTCCTGTATGTGAAATGGTCGGATAACTGGATTTTCATGGTTTTAACTCCTTTTTAACTAAAAATACTTAATAAAATTTCTTATTGTGAATATAAATTACTCTCTGATAATATGTGTTGCCTCATTTAAAAGACGAGTGAATTTATCGAGCGCCGATATGAGAGCTTCCTTCTCCTCGTCCGTCATACCGTTGAGCGCGGCATACTCTGCATGTCGAACCTTTACGATGGTTCTGCTTATTAGTTCCTTTCCGGAAGCTGAGAGCATTATCTTCTTACTCCGCCCGTCACTGCCGGGAACAAGACTGATAATGCCGTCTGCTTCAAGCTTTTTGAGTGATGAGTTGATTGTCTGCTTTGGAAAGCAGGACATTGAGCAGATTTCACTCTGGGTTATTCCATCAGAATAATCGTACTAAAAAATGCCGAAGCATTTGGCTAAGGCATTTTTAGGAACGGTTATTTTAGTTGCTTTCTGAATAGAGAATAATATAAATTCAAGTCATTTTGTTCAAATTGAATATTTTTTGGCAGAAGAGAGAGTAATTTATCTTTCTGTGATTCAATCTCAGGATATTTCTCATATGAAATATAATTGATATCCAGAAACTCTTTAATCATTTTTAGGGCTTTTGCAGCCTTGTCGCGTTCAACGAAAAAATCCATGTTATATCTTGGCTGGGCTTCCCATGCTGTTAATTTTTCTGTGTTGTCATCAATCCATTCGGTGATTGTAATGCAGGCACCATTGTTCTTGCACATTCGCACCAATTTGGAAATGTCGTGAGTTGATGGCACGGTGACACCCACAAATTCAAGATGGCATTTTAAAACCAGTTCCACAACCTGTTGTAAGCTGTATGCCACAGTGTTCATTGTGTATTCGTCAGTCTGCCCTGCCTGATATTCGCGTACAGCAGTCTTGTATAAAGACAATGCCCTTTTAAAATATCTGATATCACACATGTTTATCTGTCCTCCTTGCTATCTTCTATCGAACAAAATAATGCCGTCCCTGTCTATCGACCTATATATTCCGGATGTTTTGGAAATATCATATATTAAATCGACATCTGAAAGTACGTTATCAGGAATAGCCGGAATATTATTGTAATCTCTTAGTTCAACATAGATATCAATATCACTATTGGAATGGCACACCATATTGACTGTGCTTCCGAATATCACAAGAAGGAGCACGTTGTCATCCTGTATCATGCTGTCATAGATAATCTGGATGTCCAACTGCTTTAATGGGTGCGTATATTTGGCAAGAGGATAAGTCACTCCTGCTTTTACAGGTAACAGCGCATGATTTTCAAGGTCATTCATAGAAAGCTCCCCTTTTGATAATATTATGCACTTATAATTCTAGTACTGTGGGGCTGGAACGTCAAGACAGTAAATGGGATGAATTTATATCTGTAAACAATTTAACTCCTGTGACTTCCTGTAGGCGTCCTTGAGGCTGATATTATTTTTTTGTAACTGTTGTTCATCCGTGTACAATTCTTCCGCATTGTCACAGTAGAAATATTCGGCTTCATAAATGACTTTTACGTTCTTGAATGTTGAGGTAGCTTGTATAAGTACTGTTTTCACTTCATGTTCTTCCATGCAACAGACACATAATCTTTTTTCGCTATCAATAATTTTCATATCCATGAAAACACCTCCTATTTATTACTATATGGAAACATATCTGGGGTAAAAGCTTTTTCTGCAAAATGAAAAGACATTACAAATGTTGTTGTACTGCCATAAATTCCAAGGAGTTCAACTCTGATTTATATATATACGTCGCTGTTGCCATTATAAATCTTGCCAAATTCACGCATCTCACTTCTGTTAGGAAAACATCGGTCTTTTACAGTCTTAGTATATTCTTCCACGGAAAGCGTCAGTAACTCTTTTCAGAGCTTCAACAGGATTCTCATTGGGAAATAAAGTATCAACTGTATACTCGTTGGTGTATTGTTCTGCTCTTTTTTCATCGACAAGCCGTCTTGCCTGAAAGGATATTTGGCACCGTTATTGAGTGCATATTTTAGATTTTGTAAGTATGCTTTTACTTCTAACTAATCCCACATACTTCTATTCTTCTATCCATTCATCGTCTGTAACATATAACTCTCTTGGAATATTCCCTCTATATCCTGAATTTATGATTTTCAAGCGTTGCGATGGATTGCAAGAAACAGTACACATAGTATTATGTATCAAATGATCACTCAAACAATATATCAAAGTGGCTTCTGCGTCATTGATTAGTTGCTTCATATCTTCCTCTGAGATTTTTTTAGGTTTAACAATTTTTCCTAATCTTACAAATTTCATACCACGATAATTGTCCAACCAATACCACCAATGAGCCTCTAAACGACTCTTGTAACTATAAATGGTTTTTCCTATGTATAAGTCAGACACATGACCACCAAAATTACGTGTTATATAATAAATTCCAATGTCAGACATACGTTTATCAGTCAAAATGTTGTTTATTTCCATTGGATATGACCAATCAATTTGAATACTTCGCATAGTTCTCTCCTTATTTTTATACTGTAAATATAATCTATATTTATTACCTTTGACACATTTTCATTTTATATAATCACTCGATTGTACTATTAGGAATCATATTTAGTATAATACCCTCGCCAGTATAAGGCAACTGGCAAATACCCATACCCCATCAGCTTTTCTGTAATCGGAAATATATCCTATATTGTCAGCATTTACATTGTTCTGCTCACATTCTTAATCCTCTTAAAGAGATTCTCTATATCGTCCTCAGAGACATCCATGTAGTCAATGATACGGCTGAAGCCTTCAATATAGCTTGTCCTGCCGGCACCTTCCCTGACAGTGCTTCTAAGCTTTATCTCAAAGGAGCCTGTATCATTCGATTCATTTTTTAAGAATATACAAGAGATAATATATGATTTGACAAACTGCAAATAAAAAAGCTGTAAAACAAATGTAACCTTGTTTTACAGCTTTTTAGCTATATTATAGCAATATTTTATTTATTGAAGTTTTTTGAGGTATTCCTCCACATTTATATATGTGACGCCGCAAGTGTCACTTGTACTGTTCTTTACATTTGCAGGAGGTGTGGCTGCGCCGCGATAGATAACATATTTCCCGGTTATATCGCCGTAGCGGAAGGAGGCTTCAGAACATTTCTTTTCATCTATAAGATGCCGGAACTGTTCCTTTGTCCGCTCTGTGCTGTGCTTTATTTCGTATAGCTCACAATTTCCTTCGTCCGGATTAAAAACAACCATGTCAAATTCTCCGACGGCAAACTGCAGCTTGAAAACTTCACAGTTTATCCTGCTTAGCTTAGTCTCAAGGAGAACGATATCCTCCATCATGCGACCCTTTATCTCATCAAGTATGCGTTCAGTGACACGGTTTCTCTCCGGCAGGGACAGATTGCGGAAGCGCTCATCCTGCATGAGGGATTTAATCAGGGCTTCCGCCTGCGAGTATCTTATTCCCGGCTGTGAAAATACGGTTCGCGTATCTTTTCTGTTGAAATCCGTCATCCAGCGGGTTTCAATCTCAACGGTGAGGTCAAGCAAATCTAAATACTCCTTTATCTCAACGCGGTGTTCGTCAAGAAGCTCAACGCTCTGCTCATCCTTGTTCTTGATTTCCAACAGGTTCTTGAGGATGTCATTAACCCTTGCGATATCTATGTTGTCCAAGATATCGTTAGGATTCTGCCTGTCCTTTCTCAGATTTCTTGCGGAAATGCCAAGGTCATTTGACTTAAAATCCCTTGTTAGAACTTCGAGCGTGAAGCGGTGGTTGATGTCCTCAACTATCCGGTTGATGGCGCTTGTCAGCTCATTCTTATCATATAATTCCTTAAGTGACCGGAAATGTCCTTCATTCTGGTAGTTTTTAAGGGAGTGTTGTATGTTGCGTGCAATTGCACTGTCAATATATTCATCGGTACTCTTTTTGGTGGCAAAAATCATTGAGTCATCATTATAATAAGTCCCACCGCGGCTCATGGTTCCGCCGTATCGAATGTAATTGTCTATCCCCGCAATGCCCAGTACCGTTTCAAATTCACGGTATGGAATGAAGGTTGTATGTGACATAATGCAACGGTCATACAACTCTTCATCCTCCGTGAAGATAAAACCCAGAGAATCCGTTCCGGACAGGACAATTTTCATTCCGCTGGCAGCATATATATCTGAGAACAATGCGGCACCTTCTATGAAATCATCAAGTAAGGTCACTTCATCGATAAATACATATCGGTATCCGCCATCTTCAAGGCATTTTAAATCATGGTTCAAATCGCTCAAATGCTTGTTGTCCTGTATCTGCAAAAAAGCAGTCCGGCTACACATTGCTTCGTCCATCTCTGAGATAATCTGCCGGATGAGTGTTGTCTTGCCGGTGCGTCTCAGCCCATACAAAATATATACCCTGTCGCAGGTATCGCCGTATACATAATCCTGTAACTGTCTATAACATTCCCTTTTCTTATATGTTGAAACAGGCTTGACAAAATCGTCCAGCTCACGTCCGGTTCTGGCGATACAGCGGAATGAGCCAGAGGTGTTGTTGATGCTGCTATGCGTGCCGTATCCTGCCTGGGCTTCCTTAAGAATACTCTGATAGCCTTTGCGGAGCGCAATCTGTTCGGACAGTGCGTCAAGTTCATCTGCCTTTACACGCCTTGAGCGCTGTCTGCCATCTTCACGCCACTGGTAATATGCATATTTTCTACCATTTATCTTCTTGTAAGTGATACCGCCTGATGGCAGAGAAGCGATTTTCTCCATCAGTCTGCTGTAATTCTCATCAGTCATTGATAGCACCTCCTCAAAATAGTATTCACTCGACAATTACATTTTAACTTTTTTAACTTCTAATGTAAAGATAAAAAGTTAAATAATAACTATTTGATAATGCAGTTTAAAATCTCATCCGCCGTCTGTCTCCACTGCTTCTCCTGGGAAATCGTCGCTTCCCCATCCCCTGCCTGTGCGCCGTAGGAGCCGAAGCCTGCGTGGTTTCCGCCTTCGATAACAAGCTCGTTGAAATCTGCCGGCATATATTTGAGGCTGTCATTGTACTTATCGCGGTTGAGCACGCTGTCCTCACTGCCTTTTATTTCTTTCAGTATTTTTAATTTTACATTTTATGCAAGTAAATCCCCGCTTATATTGCTGACACAATATAAGCGGGGATTTACTAAAAATATATAGTTATTAAACGTATTCAGTTAAAAATTATTCAGTAAAATTATCTAGGAAGCTCAATCTTCCTATTCTTCTTGTCCGGTGCCTGCTTGTAGAGCACAATCTTCTTGCCGATAACCTGTACGATCTCGGAATGTGTGCGCTCGGATACGATCTGTGCAATCTCGTTAGGGTCGTCAAGACAGTTCTTGAGAACGCTGACCTTGATTAGCTCTCTCTTGTTGAGAGCCTCATTTAGAGCTTCGGTAAGCTCAGGTGTGAGGGAGGACTTGCCAATCTGGAAAATAGGGTCAAGATTCATCGCTAAGCCCTTTAAAAAAGCGCGCTGCTTGGTTGTCATCATATCTATGGTTCCTTTCCTTTTAAATTATTTTATAACACTGGTAATATTTTTAAATATATCGGTAATTATATAATTTCTTCATATTGCAGAAACTGACATATAAACATGCCAATATACGTATAGTTTTACGAAATATAAAGGCATAAAATAAAATATCTGTCTTTGAAGAAATTTTAAATATAAACAAATTATTAGAAGTAGAAATCAAACTCCATATACTCTCCGAGTCGGACCGTATCGCCCTCCTCTATGCCCATCGCCGTGAGCTGGTCGATAATGCCGTTCTCCTTCAGGAAGCGCTGGAAGAAGGCGAAGCCCTTCTCGTCGTCAAGGTTCGTGTAGCCGAGCATTCTGTCAATTTTCTCACCTTCGACAACGAATACATGGTTGGTCTCCTTGTATACGTTGAGCGAAGCTTCCGTATCATACATCTCCTCAGGGAAGTACTCTCTCTCGAACACAACCGGCTCCTTGTCAAGGCTGTCAAGCATCTTCTTGACCTTGTATAAGAGCTCCTTGACACCCTTTCCGGTGACTGCCGATATAGGGTATACTTCTATGCCCTGAGGCTCGAATTCGTCCTTGAGACGCTGCACAGGATCCTCTGAGCCGTCACCTGTGTAGATTGCATCAATCTTGTTGGCTGCGATAATCTGTGGACGTGATAGAAGCTCAGGATTGTAGGCCTCAAGCTCTGCGTTGATTGTCTTGATGTCCTCAACAGGGTCACGTCCCTCAGTGCCTGCTGCGTCCACAATATGGATGATAACCTTGGTTCGCTCTATATGGCGGAGGAACTCATGTCCTAAGCCGATGCCCTCTGAGGCGCCCTCGATAAGTCCCGGAATATCCGCTATAACGAAGCCGTCCGTACCCTCAAGGTCAACAACACCAAGGTTAGGGTTCAGTGTTGTGAAATGATAGTTGGCAATCTTAGGCTTTGCGTTGGAAACGCGGGAGAGAAATGTCGATTTACCCACGTTAGGGAAGCCGACAAGTCCTACGTCAGCGATTACCTTGAGCTCAAGGCGCACCGTAAGCTCCTTAGCCTCCTGTCCCGGCTGTGCGTACTTAGGAACCTGCATGGTAGGTGTTGCGTACCACTTGTTGCCTCTGCCGCCTCTGCCGCCCTTTAAGATGATCTCGCGGTCATTGCCGTTGCTCATGTCGGCTATTACCTTGCCTGACACGTCATCGTATATTACGGTGCCCTCAGGAACTTTTATTATAAGGTCAGCACCGTCCTTGCCGTGGCATAATGCCTTGCCGCCCTCGGCTCCGCTCTCAGCCACGTACTTTCTTATATGTCTAAACTCATTCAGAGTATTAAGTCCTCTGTCAACCTCGAATACTATGTCGCCGCCTCTGCCGCCGTCTCCGCCGTCAGGACCGCCCGCCGCAACGAAAAGCTCACGTCTGAAGCTTACATGACCGTCGCCGCCCTTGCCTGATTTAATAAAAATAGTCGCTCTGTCTGCGAACATATATTACACCTCTTTCCTCTGGTATCTGCCTTGCATATAAATTATCAGAAGCCGATTGTTCTAATCAGAACCGGCATGTAACCTATGCAAAAATTAACATCTGTCTTTGAAGAAAAAAGGCTTCAAACCAAAATGATTTGAAGCCTAAAGTTACTAGTTGTTTGACTCAACCGGGTATACAGAAACCTGCTTTTTGTCTCTGCCCTTTCTCTCGAACTTAACAACGCCGTCAACAAGAGCGAATAATGTATCATCACCGCCGATGCCTACGTTGTTGCCTGGATGAATCTTGGTACCACGCTGTCTGTAGAGAATGTTACCGGCTAAAACGAACTGTCCGTCAGCTCTCTTAGCACCTAATCTCTTAGACTCGGAATCTCTTCCGTTCTTTGTAGAACCAACACCCTTTTTATGAGCGAAAAACTGAAGGTTCATTCTTAACATGCTTACACCTCCTCGAATGTAATGGATATATACTTCTTATTCTCATTTCTTATGTTGGTTATGCCTAACACGAAGGAATTCAGCAGAAGCTGTGACTCCCTGCCGTAGCCCGGCTCCAACGAAAATGTAATCACGGCATTCTTCTCATCCTGCGTTCCCGAGAAATCATCCTCGGTGAGCTGCTCAATGGAATTGATGGTGTTAAACACCAGTGCCGAAATTGCTGCACAGACAATATCTCTTCCTGCCATTGCAAAGCCCGCATGGTCCTCGCATCGAAAGCCTGTGATATCGCCCGTCTTATTCTTATAGACTGTTATCTTAGTCATCGGATATTCCTAATTAAGCGTTGATCTTCTCAATCTTAACCTTAGTGAATAACTGTCTGTGACCGTTCTTCTTATGGTATCCGGTCTTTCTCTTGTACTTGTAAACGATAACCTTTCTGTCCTTGCCCTCAGCAACAACGCTTGCTGTAACTGTAGCTCCGGCAACTGTTGGATTACCAACCTTAACATCAGCATCATTTACTAAGAGTACCTGGTCAAATGTAACTGTCTCGCCAACTGCGTTGCCAAGCTTCTCAACCTTGATTACATCGCCCTCAGATACCTTGTACTGCTTTCCACCTGTTGCAATAATTGCGTACATTAGTGTTCCTCCTATATCATTACTCGCCAGTTGTGGTGTGTCCTTCCGGACAAGCTTATAACCTCACTGTGCGGCACACTTGATTATGATAATATTTTACCTGCGTTTTGTCAATACTTATTTTGAAGTTTTTTACAGTTTTTTTCTTAAATGTATTTTATGCTCTGCAGCCTTTTTCTGAAAAATATCTTCCTATTTAATATTAAATCTTCCTGCCTGGTTATTGTTTACACCTCAATAACCGGGTTCATTCTGAAATATTCCATGAGAAGCTCAACCATCTCAATGTTGATTTCCTTTGCGATGGTACATTCCTTGTACATCGGGTACTCGCCTGCCCCGCTTGCGCGGTAGTTGTTAAGACATAGTGTGAGCATCTGTTCATCCGTCACGGGCTTTCCCTGATATTCAAGCTTCACTATTCTGCTGCCGATTGGTTTTGACGGGTCGATTTTATAATCTACACCCGCAAAATAATCGTAGTTGTAATGTTCAACCTTAGGACTTAAAAACCTGTCCGATATTGTGAGCTTTCCTTCAGAATCGTAGGCAAAGTATTCAGCACTTCGTTCCATGGCAAGCTTAAGGTTCTTACCTGATATATTAAATACAACCAGTGTGTTCGGGAAAGGATATGTTGCGATAATATCTCTTGTGCTTACCTTCTCCTTAAAGCCCGCTATGTCGTTGGCAAGCCCCACAGCGGACACCTGTGCTCCCGAGAAATAGAGCTGGACTCTGTTGATGAAATCCGCTATCGGAGTCCCGTTATAAGCCATGTCAAGCTTATCTGCCGGAAGGAGTGCACGGCTGAGAGTTCCGATAGGCTGGTTTAACCAGTCCTGAACCTTGTTCTCGTAGTACATATATTTCTCATAGAGAGGTTCACCCTTTTCTATGCTGTCGGTATTATTTTCGTCTTTGGAGACAGTAACGGTTAATGCTGTTTTTGCAAGCTTATAATCTGCCTTGATTTTCTCAGAAGTTACCATAATATTGTTATTGTCAACTAAATTTATCTCTATAAGATGGTACTCCTTGGCGGCGTCGAGCGGCTGGACAACATAAGTCCTGTGTCCTGTCTTGGAAGTTATGAAACGTCCGTCAACGGACATGTGCTGATGACCCGTGAGCAGTATGTCAAATTCAAGCTCCTCACATATCTTATACCCAACATTCTCGGTAGACTCGGTAAGTCTTCTGCCTGTGTCAAGGTCAGCCTCAAAACCGCCGTGATATATGCATATATTAATGTCGGTCTTTCCCTTAAGCTCTGAGAGTGCCTTTTGTGCTTCGATGAAGGGGTCAACAACCTGTACACCCACAAGATTCTCCTTCTTCTCCCACACGTTCACATAATCGGTCACAATGCCGACAATACCTACGCGGAGCCCGTTCGGCATAGTCTTAATCTCGTAAGGATACAGATGGTTTCCTGCTTCATCGAGCACGTTCTGGCATACACAGTGCCCATTGTGATTGTCGCGGTATTCCTTCTGATACTCAAGACCGTAGTTGAAGTCGTGATTTCCCAGTGTGTAATAGTCGTATCCGCAGTCGTTCATTATGTCTGCGAGTATCTTAGAGCTCTTCGGCACATGATTCGTAAAGTATGAAAAGGCATTGCCCTGAAGCACATCTCCTCCGTCAATTACGAGCGTGTTCTCGTCCTTTTCCCAGTTGGGAATACATGAGAACAGACCGACATTCTTCGGAATCACATCGCCGTAGGTTGTTGGGTAAAAATAACCATGTGTGTCAGATGTAAAGTATATTTTAAGCTTTTTGTTATCCATTATAAACCTCGTTTCTGTATTGCATTACTTTATGATATGGCTCTTTATCTTTCCAATCGAGATATATCTGTCGAGCACATAGCGGATGTCGGTATTCTCAGGTGCATCCGTCACGGGAAGTCCGGCAGCAGTAAGCGAAAATGAGCCGTCCTCATAATCCTCCCTTATATAGTGGTCGGAATAGTACTCCATCTGTGCAGGCTTCGCATCCCAGATAATTCCCTTAACCTCGTCAAGCGTACAGCCCGGAAAATTGACGTTCCATATCTCGCTCGTCGCAGGCATATTGTCTAAAAGCTCCTTTGTTATCGGAAGTATGTACTCATCAACGACATCGTATATATCATTCATTTCCTTTGAGAAGGCGATGGCAGGAATTCCGGCAGAGAGAGCCTCCATTGCCGCTCCGACCGTTCCCGAGTAAAGTATGTCATAGCCGCAGTTGTAGCCGTAATTGATTCCTGAAAATACAATGTCGGGTCTTTCAGGCATAAGGTGATAAAGCGCAGCCTTTACACAGTCCGCAGGTGTCCCGCCCACGCTGTAAGCCTGCACCGCCGGTACGGGAAAATCGATGCGCTTAACCTTCATATCGCCGCGCACGGTGATTTTCTGTGACATGGCACTGCACTGGTCATCGGGTGCGACAACCCACACCTCACCGAACCTGGCGGCGAGCTGTGCGAGCCTCTTTATTCCTTCGGACGTGATTCCGTCATCATTTACAACTAAAATTCTCATATTATCCTCATTTCATTTCTGATTTTTATTTTTACATGTTGCCGTTAATTGTACAATATTTTGGGAACAAATTCAACTAATCCAATCAATAACTTCACGTTCCGTCCGTTTGGAATATTCCATATAAAAAACAGAAGCATCGCAAATTTTGAGACAACTACAAAAGGTTTATCGGAAAGTGAGCCTCATCTGGTGCCACACGGCATTTCCGTGGGTGGACTTGTCGGACACGCCCTCATCCACAAAACCGAATCTGGCATAGAACGGAATGAGCTTTTTCTTGCAGGTCAATACAAGTCCCGCCCTTCCCTGATTTTTCGCATCATTGATGGCATATCGGATTAGTTCACCTGCGTACCCGTGCCTGCGGTACTCAGGTAGAGTATTTACGCCGAATATCATTTGCCATGCCCCGTTTTCATTGTGCATGTATGCCTTTTCGTACATCTCATCCGTCAGATCGGGCTCATCCGTGACAAATCCGTCGACGAACGCAATCAGCTTATCTTTATCAAAGATAAGCCAGAAATGATTGCCATAATATTTTATTCTTTCCTCAAACGATTCTCTTGCTGCGGCTTCGGCAGCAGGGAAGCATTCGGCTTCCACCGCCGAGACGGCATCAAGGTCTTTTATTGTTGCATATCTTATTTCCATTACAGTGCTCCTTTGTCAATAATATTCGAAATCCGCTTCGTGCCTGCTCACATAACCTCATATACGATATATTCATGGTCAAATTCATAACCCAGCTTTTCAGCAAGATGGACGGAATTTATGTTTTGCGCATCCCAGCTAGGGTAAAGTCCCTCGTCCAGACAATTTAATATCAGTGCCGAGCAGGCTATGGTCGCAAGGTGCTTTCTTCTTTCGGCTTCGATGGTATCGACCTCAATTTCTATGCCCTCGTTGTAGCGCGTATACGATGACGCACCGGACACGATTTTTCCGTCTTTTAGGATAACCATTCCTCTGCCTAAACGCAGGTATTTTTCCTTGCTATCGAAAGCCGACACAAAATCCTCCGTAGCAGGGCTTTCCAGACATTGCTCGTAAATATCTGCATCTATTTTTTTCAATTCATAGCCGGCAGGCAGCTTCAGTATTTCATTTTTTAACATTGTCCTGTCAAATGCGGTTCCTTTTTTTATTGCATATCGCGTGGCTTTTTTAGCCGAAGGATGGCATTCCTCTATCAACGCCGCCCACTCATTATTCTGTGGTGTCATAATCACAAAGCCTTCGGGCTTATTCAAAACCAGCTCACGGTCAGGTACACCCGCATAGAATCCGAAGCAGCCCACGAATGCCAATGCGGATTTCGGCTGTTCGGGATTCGTGACATAAATCTTTCCCATCACATTTTGGAGACATGAAAAAATCAATGTCTCATTCCATCCGTCAAACAATTTTTTTACTTTCGATGTGTCTTTAAGTTCGTATAACATTAATGCCGCCTTTCTGATGTTTCGCATGTATTACCTGCTTAGCGAAGCAGAATATCCATCCACTCTTCCTTAGTAAATGCCTTACGACCATTCTTTACCTCATCCATATCCACATGTGCCATTTGAATTGGTGTCAGCTTTCTGATGCGGATAGGCTGTATATTCTTCTTGTCTTCCTCGATAAACTCATAGTCAAGCTGGAGAATACACCAGATACCGCCACAATGCAGGCGGTCATAATCCTTTACATAGTCAGCACTCATAGTAATATTCTTAATGCCGAGGTTAGAGAAACGCAATATCAATTGTCTGTGCATTGTAATGTTCAATTCCAAGTTCCTTGAACTTCTCAATTCGATGTTTATTTTTCCAGAAATTGCCATACTGCGATAAATGCTCCTTAAAGCGATTATCAATGCCAATCTCCTGTGACATCTGCGATACTCTATCTGTATAATAAGGTGATGAGTAATAATACATATCTGCAAGAGGATTCTCAGCATCACTTGGCTTTGCAAAGGCTGCATAGACAAGATATTTACTCTATTTATCCTCTTCGTTTAATAGATACTTTGAATAGAGCCAGCTTGTACCATCTAGAATGTGCAGCTTTACATCACCAAGCTGCAGTTCCGATATCTCATCCTCATATTCACCTTTATCATCAAACCAGAATATGATTCTTGTCTCTGACTTGGCAAATTCTGTATTTAATTGATCCTGTATGTTCTGTAAATCCATATTTCACCTTCTAATCCATTTGCGCAGATAGTCTGCACAAATTACATTTGATATTGATAATGGTGGTCACTCAATGAACGCCAGTGACCATCTACTGGTCACTGAGTGGTCATTTTATTTTAAAAGTGACCATCTACCAGTCACTCTTTCATTTCAAGTGACCAGTAACCTATTCTTTAATTTTATAAATCGTCTTGTTTCCTTCTCCCATTTTTTCTATCAAATCCACTTTTATCATTTTATCTATTAACTTTCTTGCTCCGGTTCTAGAGCTATAGTTACAGGTTTCCATTACTTTTTGCATTGAAATACTTCCATTTTGCCGAATATAAGCAAGCACTTTGTACTCCTTCGACATAGCTGTTATTGTCTCTGCTTTATCAATCTTTGTCGTATCCCTTATATCAGCAGCGCACTGCTTTATCATCACATTCCTCACGATAATCCAGAAAGTAATTTGGGAAAACTTCCGTAATATGATAAGCCTCTCCAAAGAATAAAAGTCCTGCTATCGTTGGAGATAATGTACCATTTTTATTCTTCGCTGCTGCTCTTAATTTCATAAGGAACTCATCATTTTCCAAAGCATTCCACGGATGTCCACTATGGAGTTGTTCAAAAATAATTCTATAACCTTTTATAGTATCCTGATTCAGCACATCCAATCCAAACTCATCCAGCACTTCCACATCCCCAGATACATCTCTCTGATCTGAAAACATCGCACGGACTGCCTCTTCGGTGCAAAGAAAATCACCTTCATAATCTCTTTTATAAGTACCTTTCATCGGATCTGTCCCAATGTATACCGGCTTATCGTGCCTGTCTGCAGCAGGAACATCAATTCTTAATATTTTCTTTTCTCCGACAGTCACAGGTCTGACATGATGATTCAATAAAATATTCTTTGACACCTTATTTCTGTCATTTAAAGTGCTCCAGAAATCCTTCTGATATTTAACAATCTGCTTGTCTGTTAAGCCTTCAACTGTAAAAGAATCTCTGTGTTCCCTAATTCCAAGCAGAATCGTGCCACCATTTGTATTTGCAAAAGAAGAATATGTCTCCCATATACTCTCAGGAAGTCCACCAGTTGCCAGTTTACATTCTCGCTCATGATTTTCGACAAGAATGAACTGTTTGCCCTTCTTCATCACGGCAGCTTTATCGGCAATTCCGCGCTTTTGAGCCTCGTCGATGTATTCCTTCGGATAGAAAAACAGACAATTAATCCCGTCGTTCTTTACCGCGAGCTTTACAAGTAAAATATACAGCAGACAGTACAGTGCGATTTGTAATAAAAGTAACATATAACAGTACCTCATTAAATTATTATGATTTTATCAATTCAGCCACAGGTTTGTTGGACTGTCTTTTACTTTCCCACTCAAGAACCCTCATAATTGTTGAGCGCGATTGACAGATAATTATTCTCCATGCAACTCTTCAACCACAACATTCGCATAATATTTACCACTTCTCGGATTGATTGATAATCCTCTTTGAAAAGCGTCTAACATCTCTATTTTCTTTTCATATCCTTCTAACATATTATCCAAATATACTACCGAATAAGGATCTTCGCTGTATAGTGCTCTTATCTTTGATACACTTGGCAGCAGTTCGAGATTCAGAGCCTTCCTATTAAACACCTGGTCTAACATTTTCTCCTCTGTTTTATAGAAAGATGTTAATGGAATATTCGTAATTGTATCTTTATTATAGATACCATTATAGAACATTGAGTTTCCGGTATCAAATAGAGGTGCAGGCTTAACAAATTGCAAGGTTTTTACATCCCGTAAGACACCTAAATTTAATAAATGCCTGTCAGTATTCGTAAATAAAAAATCTGACAGAACCATATAGTCCATAGCCTCCTGCATAGTGTCCCTGTCAATACCATAAGCTGCACACGCATCTATATACTTTTGATACACAGATTTACCATTATCCTTGTCTGATATAAATGTAACATCATAAGCAGGAATAAATTCATAGTCTATGTTTGTAAAGTTTTCAGAGATACAACCTATCCCTTCACCCATAGTAGTAGGAAGATGTATTAATTTGTAATCCACGGCATCTTTTCCTTGTTCTTTATGAACTAAAGTTGCAAACACTTCGTTAATACTCTGTCTGTACATGCTCCCATAATTCCCTTTAACAAGGCATCTTTTTCCATCTTTTATTATCCATCTTTTTTGTAACTCTCCCTGTGTAGTGGCACTTGGCTTAAATGGGCTTATATTTTCTAAATCAACATATGAAAAATCGACCTCTGCAAAATCATTCTCATATAGATTTACGCTTTCCCATGTATAGTCATTATCGTCATCCACAGGCTTTATCCAATAATTGTCAATCAATGACAAACTTAAATTATTCATCATATATACCATATTAGTGTTTCCACTAATTAGTACTCGTGAATTATTCTGGTTCTTAGGGACCGCTCTTCTTTCCCACCAATTATTGAAAGCCTTTTTATCCTCACACATATATGGCGAATGTTCTTTATTGATTATATTATACGATAATAAATATCCTGTATCAGCATCCAGTTCCAACAACATAGCAGGAGTGGTGCCATGATATAATATATACTTTTTGCTTTGTAACATAGAGCCTCCTTCAAAATCAGCTATAGAGTGACTGGTTTTATATTAACATACTTTACCATCCGATACAAATATAATATCCGCTTGTTTATGAGTTAATTTTTTGTGGAATAGGAACGAAGCTTCCTATTACACAAAAAACAAGTCCGTGAATATTGTAAATATCCACAGACCTGTCTGAAAGCTTATATTGAATTGTTCCGCATCATATGCTCACACAATTTATAGCTTCGCCACTACTCCGTCCTTAAGCTCATATACATCCCCGTACTCAGGAAGAATACGCGTTCCTGCCTTTGCGGTGTTGACCTGCTCCGGGCGGAAGCTGTGAAGAGGAATGAGCGTCTTAGGCTCTATCGTGTCAAGCATTGTTCTTAAATAATATGGCTTAGCGTGTCCGCCAAGTCCCTTGAAATCATAAGCTATGCCGCACACCTCGAGGAATTCCTTCATTTTGGCAAATGACGGATCGTAAGCTCCGAGAGGGGCACCGTCCATGTGAATGTATCTTGATACCACATCCTTAAGGTCGGTCAGCTCATACATATCTGCATAGTCAAGCTGGAGGGCATACTTGGAAGGATTCTTTATAAGTTCCTCACGGCTTACTGTTTTCCAGCCGGCAGGGATACCCTCGCGGCAGATTCTAGGCTTGTTCTCAGTTACAACGGAGCTGTCGCTGCAAGCCTCGTTGTAGGTCTGCTCGTATACGGCAATCTCATCCTCAGGATAGAATGCAGCTACATAGTCTGCCTGTACAGGGTCAAGAACAAGAGTTCTTCCGCCGTTCTTAAAGGTATTGATCATGCGGTGTACGCGCTCAACATTTCTGTTGTACGGATTTACAACTATAAGACCATTATCCTCTTGGGCTGCAGCATGAAGCTCTTCCTGTAAGCCCTCCTCTGTTCTGTCAGGCTCGGCTGGCTTCTCAAGTGAGAGCATGTCGATATCCTCGAAGCTTGCGGTAACGCCCTCTGTGATTACCACATCTGCTCCGTGGCAGGTCTTTCCGAACTCCTCGGAATATGCCGGGTGGAAGCCGTGGAAACGGTAATCGCCCGTGTAGCATACATTTCCGTCAGGTGTTGTGATTAAGAAACCGCATGCGCCGACTACATCGTGGTCGACAGGAACACACTTTACCGTAATGTCGCCGACAGTGAACTCAGCACCGTAGTCAACTCCAATGCAGTTAGGGTGCTCTCTGTGCTCAACGTCACCGTTCTTGGCAAGCTGACGGTATAGCTTAAGTGAATCGGTGCTCATGTATACGGGAATATCAGGATGGAGACATCCAAGACCGCCCATGTGGTCAATGTGCATATGGGAAATCACAAAAAAACATTCTTTGCCAAGTTCGCCGTAAGGCACAAGTCCGGTTTTTTCGGCAGTATACTTGTCATAGATTCCGTCGGCAGGTGTGAGCATGCCAAGACGAATATAGTCTACGGCAAAATCATCCTTTCTTTTGCGGATTTTTGCGTCCATGCGTCCTGCAACTGCAAATCCGAAGTCGAACATGCACTTGGTGCTCTCTGTCTCTATGGCAACGAATGTACCACCGATTTCCTTTAAACCATTAAAAAATGATATTTTTGTCATCTTCCATAACCTCCATATATTTCAAAATAGTATATTATTTTAACATAGATAGCATGTTTTGTAAATGCATATTTTGAACACTTATTTCGATTACAGATAACATATAAAAACAGGGAGCTCCAACAGAACCTCATGCTTATATAAAAAATAAGAGGGCATCCATACGGACACCCTCTTTGGGTTTCAGAATAAATCTTAAATTACTTCTGAAGAATATCGTTAACTGCCTTTACTAAAGCATCAAGTGTAGTCTGTGCGTCAGCCTCATTGAGAATCTGCTCCTCCAATGTGTTGCTGATAGCTTTCATTACATCATAGCTGCCCTCGAATGCAGGCTGGCTGATGAAGTAAGCAGACTGTGAGTAAGCTGCTACTGATGTAGGGTCAGTTGCCATGAACTGCTGATATGTCTCAGACTCATAAGCGGATGTTCTTACAGGAAGGTAGCCTGTTGTCATAGCCCACTCTGTTGTCGCATCAGCGCTTGTTAAGAACTTGAGGTACTCCCAAGCTGCCTTCTGCTTGTTGGCATCCTGTGAGAACATAACAATGTTAGTACCTGCTGCGTTAGCTGCCATCTCTGTATTGCTTACAAGTGGAGCAACACCAAGCTCCCAGCCATCGGCTGTGATGTAGGAAGCACCTGTTGATGAACCAACGTAGGAAGCGATTAACTGGTTGCTGATTACGTTGGAGAAGTACTTATCCTCACCGACAAGACGTGCATAACCATTGTTGTAAAGGTTCATGATGAACTCTACAGTCTCAAGACCCTTCTCATTGTCGAATAATGCACCGTTCTCATCAATGTAACCGCATCCGTTCTGGGCAAGCATAGCCTGGAACATTCCGGCAAGGTCATCCCAGCCGATAGTCTCTATGCCCTTCTCCTCCTTGATTATCTTAGCCTGCTCAAGAAGCTCATTCCAGGTAAGAGGAGCTGTTAAGTCAAGCTCATCGAACAAAGTCTTGTTATAGAAAAGAACATAAGTACTCTTGTTGAATGGAACACCGCTGATAAATCCGAACTGGCTGTTCTCATCTCTGTAACCGGCTACGATATCATCCCAGTTGTCAAAATCATTAGCTACGAAATCGTCAAGGTGAACAAGCTTATCTGAGTAAGCTGATAACCAGTTATTGTATGCCTGTGCAAGATCAGGAAGTGTGTCAGCAGCAGCGTTAGCTGTAAGCTTGGAGCTTAAATCCGAGTATGCACCCTGATTTGTAAGGTTAACTGTGATACCATACTCATTTGTCTCATTGAACTTGTTAGTGAGAGCTGTGAGCTCTTCCTCCTGCTTGTTGTTCATTGCATGCCAGAACTCGATTGTACAAGACTGGATACTGCCATCGTTTACAGCTGCGGAACTTTCTGTTGCAGATGTTGACTCTGCTACTGAGGTTGTCTCAGACTGTGTTGTGCCGTTAGTTGTTGTCTCGTTATTACTGCCATTGTTGCTGCATCCTGTAAGTGTACCGAATGCCATTGTTGCTGTAAGTGCTACAGCAAGACCTTTCTTGAGTTTCATTTCTTTTTCTCTCCTTTTTGTGTACGGACAGCTATACTGTCCATCTATTGCTTCACAGGTAATTATCGTACTACCTTAGGCAATCCTTTGTCAATAAAAAATCGAAATAAAATGATTTTTACTTCGATTTTTTACCAAACAGTTACAAATAATAGAAATATTTTTTGCACCGGAATATTATTTAGCTCCCGAGCTGTATTTTAGCTCCCGAGCTGTATTTTAGCTCCCGAGCTGTATTTTAGCTCGTAAGCTGTACTTTAGCTTCTGAGCTGTTTTTTAGCTCATAAGCTGTATTTTAGCTCTTAAGTCCACTCTGTGTTACACCCTCAATAATATACTTTCTCAGGAATAAGTATACAATGACGATTGGCATAACCATGATGGTCGAAGCCGCCATGATGAGCTGATAGTCTGAGCCTGCCTCTGTCTGGAAACGGACAAGACCGTTGGAAATTACACGCATGTTCTTGTCATTTGTTACAAGCAATGGCCAGAGGAACGAGTTCCAGCAGCCGATAATGTTGAGAATAGCTATAGTAGTTATGGCGCTCTTGTTCATAGGTACCATTATCTTCATCATAAACTTGAAATCGCTGCATTTGTCAACCTTGGCTGCAAGATAGAGCGAATCCGGTACCTGCGAGAAGAACTGTGTCAGCAGGTAGATGTAGAATACATTTGACATGTACGGAACGATCATGGCAAGGTATGTGTCAATCCACTTTAACTTGGTGATAGTGATGAAGTTAGTGATTATCAGCATCTCGCCGGGTATCATAAGTGTTGCAAGGAAAAGTGAGAACACAAGCTTCTTTCCCGGAAAGTTAAGTCTTGAAAATGCAAAAGCCGAAAGTATAGCTGTTGCAAGCACACCTATTGTTGAAAAGATAGTGACTATAATCGTGTTCAAGAAATATCTTGGGAACGGAGCCGCACTCCATGCCTCTGTATAGTTGGACCACTGCGGTGATGACGGAAGCAGCGTAGGCGGAATGGCGATTATCTCAGCAGGTGTTTTGAGTGAGGAAATTATCATCCACAGGAACGGCATAAGCGTAAACAACGCTCCGAATATAAGGATGACATACTTCAACACAGCCGCTATTATATTGAATGTTTTTCTTTTTTTGCTCATATATGCCTCCTACTTCTTCTTTCCCATCATTCTCTGTACAACAGTAAGAACAAGAATAATAAGGAACAATATAACTGCCGCCGCCGATGCAAGACCATAGTTGTGGCTGTTATAGAACTTATCGTAAATATAGTATACAACCGTAATCGCACTGTTGGCAGGACCTGCCTTGCCGCCCCAGAGCGAGAACACTTCGTTGTATACCTTGAATGCACTGATAAAGCCCATGATAAATGCATAGGAAATCATCGGTGCGATTCCCGGAACTGTAATCTTCCAGAATACTCTCCATCTAGGAGTTGAGTCAACTCTTGCCGCATTGTAGAGATCCTTAGGGATTGTCTGAAGTCCGGCAAGGAATATCAGAATATCAAAAGCCATACTCTTCCATACACTGAAAATGATGAGCGACGGAAGCGCATATTTAGGCTTGTTAAGCCACTGTACCTTGGCTATTCCGAACCAACTGAGAACATAGTTTAACAGACCATAGTTGCTGTTAAATATCCAGCTCCATACAAGACCTATAGCGATAACGCTGGTTACATACGGAAGGAAGAATATTGTCTGGAACAAGCCCCGGAACTTGATGTTGCTGTTCAAAAGTACTGCAATAAGAAGCGACAATGCGATTGAACAAGGAACAACAAACACAACATAGATACTTGTGTTTCTGAGCGCCTTTGTAAAATCCTTATCACCAAAAAGGTCCTTATAATTGCCGAGACCAATTCTGCTGTATTCACCACTTATCATATTATAATCTTCATAAAAGCTCATAAGAAAAGCTCTTACAAGAGGATAAGCCGTAAATAAAAGAATGATTATCAATGCGGGCATAAGATAAAGATAGCCCTTCATGCTCTTTTTTTCCATAGTCAGTCTCTCCTCAATTAAAATTTGCCTAAGCTCTTCTCATCAGCGTCAAAAATCATAATCTGATTCTTGCGGGCGCGGATAGTGAACTCATCGCCCTCTTTAATTGAAAGGTCAGAATGAACAAGTATTCGAAGCTCAGTGTTTCCGATTGAAAAATGGATAAGGAGGTCACGTCCTGTCATTCTTACATGGGAAGCCTTGACTGTGATACCCTCATCTGCAACCTCAAATGACTCCGGACGTATTCCTGCTGTATATGTTCCGTCCTTAATCTCACAGCCAGAACGCAGAAGTGCTCCATTACAGTATATGCTTCCACCCTTCACTTCAACAGAGAAGGTGTTAACCTGTGGCATGCCAAGGAACTGCGCAACAAAAAGGTTGTCCGGGTTCAGATACATTGTCTGCGGAACCTCATATTGCTGTACAACGCCGCTCTTCATAACTGCGATACGGTCTGAGATACTCATTGCCTCCTCCTGATCGTGTGTAACGAAGATGGTTGTTATCTTAACCTCCTGCTGGATTCTCCTTATTTCCTCTCTTGTCTCAATACGCAGCTTCGCATCAAGGTTGGAAAGAGGCTCATCAAGAAGCAATACCTCAGGCTTTTTAACAAGTGCTCGTGCAATGGCGACTCTCTGCTGCTGTCCGCCTGATAATGCCTTAGGCTTACGCTTCAAAAGGCCGTCAAGCTGAACAAGCTTTGCCATCTCATTGGCACGTTCCCTTGCTTCTGCCTTCTTTACCTTACGGTTGATGAGTGGGAACATAATGTTCTCCTCAACTGTCATATGCGGATATAACGCATAGTTCTGGAATACAAGACCAATCTCTCTGTCTTCCGGTGCAACCTTAGTTACATTCTTGTCTCCGAAATATATGCTTCCGGAGGTGGGATCTGAAAGACCTGCAAGCATGAATAGCGTTGTAGATTTTCCACATCCGGAAGGGCCTAAAAGCCCGACAAGCTCTCCGTCTGCTATATGAAGATTCATGTTGTCGACTGCTTTGAAATCTCCATAAGCCTTTGTCAGATTCTCAATTCTGATATCCATTTGGGGTACCTCAATTTCCGTGTTTTACACATTTTTTTATTATTTTTTTTTAATGTAAATTTAATTATATATAAAAGCCGCGTAAAAAACAATCCATTAACTGTAATTTTTATGAAAATTATGAGAAAAAGCTTCATGCAGCGGCTTTTTAATTTTCTTTCGGGTTATCTCAACAAGCCCCAGCTTTGTCATTTCTATAAAAAATGATGGGACGGGGTCTTTTGCCAGTTCAGCCTTCAAAAATTCAATGATTGATGAATTGTTTTCAGGATTTTCCATATTTATAAAATCCACAATTATTATTCCGGATATATTTCTGAGACGTAGCTGTCTGCATATTTCTGCTGCTGCTTCCAGATTTATCTTAAGGAAGGTGTCTTCGCGGTTTTTCTTATTTCCATCGAATTTTCCTGTATTTACATCAATAACGGTGAGTGCTTCAGTAGGTTCAATTATAAGGTATGCGCCTGATTTAAGCCATACATGCGGACTCAGTGCGTCGTGTAATATTTTTTCGAGGCTGTAACACTTATATAATGGAAGAAGCTTATCCTCGTAAAGGCTTGTTATATCTTTTAGCCTGGGAACTCCGGAGGTTATGTTTTCTAACAGCTCAGGTTCATCAGAGACTATGCTGTCGCTGTTCGTAAGCTTGTACTCCCTTATATCAGCAACATACTGCTCCTCCTTCCTATATAGGCACGTAAAGGCCGGCCGTGATGTCGACTTAATATGGATTGACTGTTCAAGGCCGCTCATATATTCAGCTTCCTTTAACAGCTCATTCTCATCGGATTTGTATGCTGCAGTTCTTACCACGAAGCTCATTCTTCCTTCTGAGGCTTCAATGTATGGCTTGAGCTTTTCCTGAATATTTTTTCTGAAATGGTTGTCCCTTATCTTGGCGGAAACGGCAACTTCACCCTTGTCATCAAGTGACATAACGATATAGTTTCCGGTTATGCTGATCTGTGATGACACAGAAGGCACCTTAGTCTTTATAGCCTCCTTTGAAACCTGCACGAGCATAAGGTCACCCTGACAGACTTTTTCGGTATTTTTCCGGTTTAAAAAATGATGCTGTGTGTTATCATTAAGCGAATAATAGCATACAACATCCTTTGCAATCTCCACAAATGCGGAATTGATATTTTTGACAACATTCTGGACACGGCCTATATATACGTTTCCGAGGAGGGCAGCCTCCTTATCACTGTCATTTTTATCGTAGACATTGATAAGTGAAGGCCTGCCCTCCTCGAAGGTGACGGCTGTGATTTTATCAGAAAATGTTGTGATAACAATTTTTCTCATAACCTCTGCTCCATATTCAATATTTATTATCAGCGTTTTGAAAGCTCAGCGGTAATCTCCTCCCATGTGACACCCTTAAGAGACATAAGCACCATCACATGATACAGAAAATCAGATATTTCGTAAATGATTTCCTCAGGGTCGGGATTCTTGGCGGCAATAATAATCTCTGTTGCCTCCTCACCGCATTTTTTGAGAATTTTGTCGATTCCCTTGTCGAAGAGATAATTAGTGTAGGAGCCTTCCTTAGGATGGATTTTTCTATCCTCTATCACTGACATGACATCCTTAAATACCTTGAGCGGATTGGTCTCCACATAATCCTTTGATACAAGGTTTCTGTAGAAACAACTGTAATTGCCGGTGTGGCATGCCGCTCCAAGCTGTTTTACCTTCGCTAAGAGTGTATCATTATCACAGTCAATGTCAAGAGATTTTACATATTGGTAGTGTCCCGAGGTCTCGCCTTTGACCCACTGCTCCTTACGGCTCCTGCTGTAATAAGTCATAAGCCCGGTCTTTAATGTGTTATCGAAGGCTTCCTCATTCATATACGCAAGCATAAGCACTTCATCGGTTTTATAATCCTGGACAATAACCGGGATGAGCCCGTCACTGTTCAGCTTGAAATCCGCAAATGCAATCGATGATGTGAAGCTTACAATTTCATAGCCCTGTTTTTTTAATTCTTCCTTATATGTATTATAATCAGAGTTTATGTCGGCTTTTGTCAAATAGAAATCGGAATTTGCATAGAATCCGTCAAAATTCGCATTAAAAAGCGACACAATCTTATTCTCAGCACATAAATCTGCAAGTTCAGTGTCAAAATCAGCATCCGATACAAGCACACCTATTTTTTCACATCCGAACCGGCTGGCTACCTCTGTCATCATGGCGATGTCAGCCTCAACCGAGGCATCGAGAACTGCTCTTCTTCCTCCTGCGTACAGGTATTTTTTTACATCCTCCACGCGCTTGATATTTCCACCTACATCGAGAGGCAAATCAGTCTCTCTTCCGATTTCCCTTATTACGGATATAGCGCCGTCATGTGAGGCGTCATCGTATGATAAATCCATAATAAAGAGTTCATCCGCACCGGCTGCTTCAAGCCTTAGGCATATCTGCACCGGTGTAAGTTTTTCATCAATCAGGTTGAGGCAGGCTTTATCGCTGTATGCTTTTTTGTCCTTTAAGAAAAGAACAGGAACTATTTTTTTCATGGAAAAATCCTCCAGGTTTATTTTGTCATTTGCCAAATAGAAATTCAGAAGCTATATGGCACGATTTATAGTGCACCCTTTGTTGAAAGAACATCTATTATACGCGGGTCAATGGAAACCGCTTCATCAAGCGCTTTTGCGAATGCTTTGAACATAGCTTCTATGATATGGTGGTTGTTGTCGCCATCTAACTGCTTTATGTGTAAATTCATGCCGGCACTGTAGGACACTGCATAGAAAAATTCACGAACCATTTCCGTATCAAAATCTCCGACCCTGTCAGTGGTGAACTCGCCTTTGAAGTTAAGATATGGTCTCCCGGACAAATCAATTGCGCATAGGACAAGAGTCTCATCCATCGGGAGCAGCATGCTGCCATAGCGTTTAATGGATTTCTTATCACCGAGAGCTTCCTTTATGGCTTCGCCAAGTACAATACCTGTGTCCTCTATGGTGTGGTGACAGTCCACATATAAATCACCCTTGACCTTTACTGTCAGGTCAAAAAAACCATGCTTTGCAAAGCTTTTTAGCATGTGGTCAAGGAAACCGATTCCCGTTTCAATATCCGCTCTGCCTGTTCCATCAAGGTTGAGTGTAATAGCAATATCTGTTTCGGATGTTTTTCTCTTTATTGATGCAGTTCTCAAATTCAGCCACCGCCTTTTCTGATATTGAAGTTAATATATATAATTCAGCTTGATTATTTATTCTCAAATCTGACCTTAATTGAATTTGCATGTGCTGTGAGTCTCTCAGCGTTTGCAAACTTTATGATATCCTCATGGATTGGCTCAAGAGCCTCGCGTGAATAGGATATAATGCTTGACTTCTTAATGAAATCATCCACGCCAAGAGGTGAGAAGAACTTGGCTGTTCCATTGGTAGGAAGCACATGGTTAGGTCCGGCAAAGTAATCCCCGAGAGGCTCAGAGCTGTACTCGCCTAAGAATATTGCACCTGCATTGCGAATCTTTGTCATCACGGTGAATGGATCCTTTGTGACAATCTCAAGATGCTCTGAGGCTATCTCATTGGCTGTCTCAACAGCTTCATCTATATCCCTTGCGATGAGAATATAGCCATAGTTTTCAAGAGATTTGCTTATAATCTCACTTCTTGAAAGCTCTGCAACAAAGCTGTCTATCTCCTTTGAAACTTTGTCAGCGAGTTCTTCACTTGTAGTGATAAGAATTGCAGACGCCATTTCATCGTGCTCAGCCTGTGATAGCAGGTCAGCGGCTACATAGCGTGGGTTGGCTGTCTCATCAGCTATCACAAGAATTTCACTTGGTCCGGCAATGGAGTCTATGCTTACATGGCCATATACTGCCTTCTTTGCGAGTGCCACGTAGATGTTGCCTGGTCCCACAATCTTGTCTACTTTCCTGATGCTGTCAGTGCCGTATGCCATGGCGGCGATTGCCTGAGCACCTCCAACCTTGTATATAACATCAACGCCCGCCTCATTGGCGGCTACAAGCGTCCCTGGATTGACCCTGCCATCCTTTCCCGGAGGTGTTGTCATAATAATCTGGTTTACCCCTGCAACCTTGGCAGGGATAATGTTCATAAGCACTGATGACGGATAGGCGGCTTTACCTCCCGGAACATACACGCCTACACGGTTAAGCGGAGTTACCTTCTGCCCTAATATCGTTCCGTTAGGTGTTGAGTCAAACCAGCTATACTGCTTCTGCTTAGCGTGGTATTCGCGGATGTTGACAAGGGCTTTTCTGATAACCTCCACAAGCTGCTCATCGACAAGCGAATACGCTTCATCAATCTCTTCTTTAGTTACTACGATATTCGCCGCATTTATATCGGCACCATCGAATCTTTTGGTGTAATCGAATACTGCCTCATCGCCTTTTTCCTTTACATCTGCAAGGATAGCTGCGACGCTCGCCTCGAATTTTCCATAGCTGTTAGGGCTTCTCTTTAAAAGATTCTCAAGTATATCCTTCTTTGTGTCTTCACTTAATATAACCTTTCTCATACCTTACTTAGCCTCCACATATTTTCTCAAATCGTTAATAATCTTTAAAATACGTTCATTTTCCATCTTCATGCTTACCTGATTGACCACCATTCGCGCCGAAAGGTCACATACCTCGTCAAGCACGCATAGACCATTCTCGCGGAGTGTTGTGCCTGTCTCAACAATGTCTACGATGACCTCGGACAGACCTACAATCGGCGCAAGCTCTATGGAACCGTTCAGCTTTATTATCTCGACAGTCTGGTGCTTTTTGTTGTAAAAGTAATCCTTGGCTATATTAGGATACTTGGTTGCCACACGTATAAGCTCGTGACCGTTTAGATATTTTCCGGCGCTCTCAGGTCCACACACACACATGCGGCACTTACCTATTCCAAGGTCATAGACCTCATATAGATTACGCCCCTCCTCAAGTATCGTGTCCTTGCCGACTATGCCGATATCAGCGGCACCGTATTCAACATAAGTAGGTACATCGTTTGCCTTTGCAAGGAAAAAGCGGAGTCCAAGCTCCTCATTGGTGAAGATGAGCTTTCGTGAGCTCTCATCCTTCATCTCCTCACAGGTTATTCCTATCTGTTCAAACATCTCAAGGGTCTTTTTTGCAAGACGTCCCTTAGCTAATGCAAATGTTATATATCTCATATATTACACTAACCCCGCTTTCTCAAGTGTTGCCCTGTCTGCCACAATAACCGCTTCATAGCCTCCGGAGAGTGCAAGCTCTTCATAGTCCTGCTTTGTTCTTCCTATTTCAAAAGGGAAAAGACCAACGCTGATTCCGGATTTGCGGTAATGTGTTGCAAGCTTAATCGCCTCTGAAGCCTCACCTTCATGATAAAGTATCATTAATGGAAGTCTGCTGGCGGGAAGTGTTATTTTCTGTCTATTGAGGGCAAGAAGCACGAAATCTACATTAACGGAAAAACCAATTGAAGCTGCGGATTTACCATATTGGCATATAAGCTCATCATAGCGTCCGCCGTTGGCAACAGGCTCGCCAACCTCGTATGTAACTGCGCGGAATATGATTCCTGTATAATATGTAAGCTCACTCAGCATTCCAAGGTCAAAGGATACATATTTTTCATAACCGTACACCTTAAGAAGCTCATACACTTTCTTAAGATGTTCTATTGCTCCAAGTGATTCATCGTTATGAACATAGGACTTTGCCTCATCAAGCTTGGCGGCGGAGCCGAAAAGCTGTGGAAGCATAAAGAGGGCTTCTCTCACAGAGTCGGAAAGTCCATATTCCCTTGCAAGCTCCTCAACACCGAAAAAATTCTTCTTCTGGATAAGAAGCCTTAATTCATCCTCCGTGTCGGAATCAATGCCGGCTTCATTGACAAGACCTTTAAAGTAGGCTGTCTGTCCCACTTCAACCTGAAATTCCATAAGCCCTGCTGTAAGAAGTGCTTCAATCATCATGGCAAGCATTTCTGCATCTGCGGTAACCGAACTGTCACCGATAAGCTCACAGCCAAGCTGAGTTGTCTCCTTAAGCCTTCCCTGATATGATTTCTTATTTATAAAGGTATTTCCAAGATAACACAGCTTGATAGGCAGCTCTTCGTTTTCAAAATACTTGGCTGCACATCTTGCAACCTGTGGGGTCATATCCGGTCTGAGTACAAGGGTATTTCCTTCACGGTCAAAGAACTTGAACATGTTCTTTGAGGCTACGCTTCCTCTTTCTTTGTTAAATATATCAAAAAATTCAAATGACGGCATCTGTATATCTCTGTAGCCATACAGCTTTAAAACCTGATGCATTCTGTTCTGCAGCAGAAGCTTGTTCTCACATTCAGTTCCGTATAAATCTCTCACACCTTCAGGTGTGTGCAGTAGTTTACGTTCCATAAGCCCCTCACTTTCACTGTAATACGCTTTATCGTGGTAAAATGGTAAATCGCTACCATGTGATAGTACTATATCAGAATGTCAGAAGAATGTCAATCTTTTTCACTTCGCTCGGATAAATCCAGCTTAATCTGTTCAAGATAGTGCAGCATCACACCTGAATGGGAGCGGATTATGTATGTCGGGTCAAGCTCCTCATAGCGGAAGCTTTTTCTTCCGCCATCATTCATTCTGTTCCAGAATTTTAAAACATGTCTGTACGGAACATATATTTTTTCATCCCTGCACGAAAAGAGTATGATAAAAAAAGAGATTCCCCCCTGCTTCTCGAACTGCTCCATGAACTCCATCTGGTGCTCATGGATGTTATGCAGCGGAAAGGTATCGGTTGTACATTCCTTGGCATCAAAGCAGACAGGTATTCCCTGCACTATGCCTATATAATCCACAGTACTTTTTTTGTCAAAATAGGCAAGAGTTATGTGGTTGTGTTCCTTGTCCATCTTAATGGGGGTGATGGGGGTAGGGATTTTTTGTATAAGTGCAAGATTTTTTTCCCTATATTTATCATTGCTCCGGTTTATAAGCTCCTCAAGGACGGAGCCTCTAAGCCCTCTTGAGTTCCATGTTGCCATGAAAACACCTCACTTCGGTAATAATGTTGTTCAGGTAATGCAAAAATATAAAAGCATGTATATTCTGTAAAATATAAGCTAAAGAATATTTTTAGTGAATTTCTCCAGCTTAGCCGGAACAGGTGCCTTATACTCCCTACCATCGGGGAGAACCACACGGTATGCATGCAGGAGCTGGTCCTTAAGCTTATATTTTTCATTGATTTTTCTGTCACCGTACTTGAAATCTCCGAGAACGGGATGTCCAAGCATTGTAAGATGAGCGCGGATCTGATGCGGGCGCCCGGTTATAAGATGCACTTCAAGCACCGTATAATCCTCGCCATGGCCAAGCACATGATAGTCCGTTCTTATGAAGCGTTCATCCTCAGTGGGAGCCATACTGCCATCAATCGGGCGGACACTAACCTTGTTGGCGGCTTCATCCTTTATAAGAAGGGCACATACACTGCTGTCATCAGTAACTTTTCCCTTAACCACGGTGATGTAGTATTTTTCAAGGGTTCTGTTTTTGATGATCTCCGATAGCTCACGGCTGCCCTTCATGGATTTGCCGGCAAGCACCAGTCCGCTGGTGTTGCGGTCAAGCCTGTTGCACACTGACGGCTTGAAGGTTCTAAGCTGTGCCTCATCGATTTTCCCTTCGTGAAGGAGGTAGCCGATTATGTATTCGTTTAAGGAGACATCAGCCGGTGAAGCCTTCTGTGTGAGCATTCCGGATGGCTTATTTACAAAGAGAACATCATCATCCTCATATATTATATCAAGCTTTTTATAGGGGTAAGTCTTGCTTATCTTAGAAACATTCTGTGTTCCGCTGAACTTTTCGATAGTTTCATCGGAGAGAAAGAGCTTAACACTGTCTCCAACGGACAACTGCTCCCTGCCGGTACACTTCGTCCCATTGAGCACGATATTCTTTTTTCTCATCATTTTATAAAAAAATGAAACAGGTGCTTCCTTAAGTATCCTTCCAAGATATTTGTCAAGTCTTTGTCCTGCCTCGTTTTTTCCAATAGTAAATTCCTGCATATTACTGCCTCACTTTTGTGGGACAGGGGTCTGACACCATTGTCCCAGAATTGGGACAACGGTGTCAGACCCCTGTCCCATGAAATCAAATAGAAAGTATCTTAATATTATAAGCGATATCATCGATACGCTTCTGCTCTTCCTCTGTGTATTCAGAAGGGGCGGAGGTATTTACAGCCGTCAGTCTTTTCCTGAACTTATTGAGGTCTGTGTAGAAGCCCACATCTGTTGTAATACCGGAGCGCTTGAGAAAATCCTTTATGTATCTGCCGTGGTATGCGGTGTCAAGCTTCTTGTCTGCACAGTAGATAAGGATGTGAGCCTTGTCGATTGCGACATATGGCAGCTCAATACTCTTTTTCTCAGGTGTGATGAGAATATCCGATAATATAGTCAGCCTGTCATTAGACCTGCACATTTCATCATATTCTGAAGTGTCTGCCTGTCCTTTTCTCGGGTACATGAGGAAATTAACAGTCATCTTTCCTGTCGGGAGCATCATAAGTATTGCTGCAACTGTCAGAAGATTTCCACGGTCAGCAAAAATGATTATTCCTGTAAAGAAAAGAAGAAGAACCAGCATATAGCCGCTTACCATCGCCACTCCTGTCCTTATCTTTCTGTTCTTTAAGTACCCGGGAGCACCCTTTGGCACATTTTTTATTAAATTTCCCATTAACATTACCTCACAGTCTTTATGTAACATATATTAGAAGAATTTCATCAGGAGCCTGTGCGGCAGGAAACGCCCGGCAACGTAGGCTAACTTCATGCTTCTTCCGTAAATGCTCAGCTCATTGCCAAGAGCGGCATCCTTGATTGCCTGTTCCACAACCTTCTCAGGCTTAGCCATGACCATGCGTTTCAGGAACTTGACATCTTTTCCTGCAATATCAAAAAATTCGGTATCGACTGGTCCCGGACATACAGCGGTCACAGTTATTTTTCTTGATTTAAGCTCCCTGTTAAGTGCCTTGGAAAAGCTCAGGACGTACGCCTTGGTGGCTGCATATACGGCAAAATCAGGCTGGGGCATGAAGCCGGCAGCGGAAGCAAGCTCAATTATTCGTGAGTTCTGTGAAATATATGGAAGGCAGAGCTTCGTGACTGCTGTGAGAGCACGACAATTGACATCAACCATGCCAAGCTGTTCATCACAGTCAAGCTCTTCAAAGCTTCCACTCCTGCCATAGCCTGCACAGTTAACTAAAAGCTTGATATCAGGTGTATTTTCTTCAAGAAGACCTTTAAATTGCGAAAGCTCATCAATGCTTGAAAGGTCAAGAGAGATAACCCGCGATGTGAGCTTTATCTCTGCAGCTACCTCCTCAAGGCGTTCTGTTCTTCTCGCAACCAGCCATATCTCGTCGAATCTGGAATATCTGGCAGCAATCTGCTTTGCAAACTCCCTGCCAAGACCGGATGAAGCTCCTGTAACCACTGCTATTTTCATATTAATCCCCATTTCCGAAACCATAAGCTTTAAAGGTTTCTATCTGCCGTTCTTTTTTTGAAAACCTGTCCTTTTATTGCTTCTGTTATCTGCAGAACCTTTTGCGGACATATTTCTGCCGGTGTTTGGCCGGCTGTCTGTATTACTATTTTTATATCTGCCGGAGCTGCCATTGCCGGTAGTGCTCTTAACTGTGGTGTTTTTTCCGGTACCGCTGCTTTTCCTGCCGGATTGTGGCTTATTGCCCTCATTGCCGTTTCGTATACTCTGAGTGTTTCCGGATGTGTGCCTGTCGTTATTTCCCTTGTAGGACATCTTTCTTGGTGGGATAAGGCAGTGCTTGTCAAAACCTATTAAATCCTGCCTGTGAGCTTTTAACAGTGCTTCTTTTACAAGGTCATAATTCTCAGGATTTTTAAACTGTATAAGTGCACGCTGCATTGCCTTCTCATGCGGATTGGTCGTGACATACACCGGCTTTAAATCGCGCGGGTCAAGCCCGGTGTAATACATACAGGTAGATATGGTCGATGGCGTCGGATAGAAATCCTGCACCTGCTCAGGCATGTAGCCTAAATCCCTGATGTACTCCGCGAGGGCTATAGCATCATCGAGCGTTGAGCCAGGATGTGAGGACATGAGGTATGGAATTGCATACTGCTCCTTGCCAAGCCTGCTGTTGATGGCACTGTATTTTTTAAGGAAGGCTTCATATACGGAATTCTCCGGCTTTCCCATCAGGCGCAGTACATTGTCCGTTATATGTTCAGGAGCCACACGCAGCTGTCCGCTGATATGATATTTGCACAGCTCCTCCATGAATGTATCGTCAGTGTCCGCCATGACATAGTCAAAACGTATACCGGAGCGGACAAACACCTTTTTCACATCGGGAATCCTGCGCAGCTTTCTCAGCAGCTCCACATAGTCGCTGTGGTCAACCTTGAGATTGGCACACGGCTTAGGGAAAAGGCATTGCTTGTTGGTGCATACTCCCTTGGTAAGCTGCTTGTCACATGATGGACGGCGAAAATTGGCTGTCGGACCTCCTACATCATATATATAACCCTTGAAATCCGGTTCCTGTGTCATTCTCTTTGCTTCTTCTATAAGGGATTCATGGCTTCTTACCTGGACAATTCTGCCCTGATGGAAGGTGAGCGCGCAGAATGAGCAGCCTCCGAAGCAGCCTCTGTTGCTTGTCAGGCTGAACTTGATCTCAGCGAATGCAGGGACACCGCCGAGTGCATCGTATGATGGGTGCCATGCATTCATATAATCCATTGAATACACATCGTCAAATTCCTGCTGTGTGAGAGGATATGATGGCGGATTCTGGATAATATACTCTGTATCTTTGTATTTTTCAACAAGGTGCTTTGCTACGAATGGATCCGTATTGCAGTATTGTTTATAAAAGCTTTCTGCATAAGTCTTTTTATCCGCACATATCTCATCGTAGGATGGAAGCATAATATATTCATCATACAGGTGTTCAAGATTTTTAGCTTTATACACCGTTCCGCGTATGAAGGTTATATCCTTGACATCAATTCCTGCGTTGAGAGCGTCTGCTATCTCAACTATAGAATGTTCGCCCATTCCGTAAGATATAAGGTCGGCACCGCTGTCTAACAGAATGGAACGCTTTACTTTATTTGACCAATAGTCATAATGTGCAAGCCTTCTGAGACTTGCCTCAATTCCTCCGATGATTATTGGTGTCTTTTTGTAGGTCTGCCTTATTAGATTACAATATACAATAGTGGCATAATCAGGTCTTTTACCAATAACTCCTCCCGGTGTGTAGGCATCGAAGTTCCTTCTCTTTTTAGATACAGTATAGTGGTTTACCATCGAATCCATATTTCCTGCTGCTACAAGGAAGCCAAGCCTTGGTTCGCCAAGTATGGAGATACTGTTCTTATCCTTCCAGTCCGGCTGTGGGATTATTCCAACCTTATATCCGTTTAATTCCAGTATTCTGCTTATAATTGCATGACCGAATGAAGAATGGTCCACGTATGCATCACCGGATATATACACAAAATCACATTGTGTCCAGCCGCGCTTGTCCATATCTTCCCTGCATATTGGTAAAAAATCTTTCATATAACTCCTTATATCTGTCATGCTGTAAAAACATGAACTTAGTTATCGTTACAGCATCGCTGCGTGTATAATTATTTTATTTGTGTAAAATCATCTATAAAGTAATCTGCCAGTTTCATTTTCTCTTCGCGCATTCCATGTGAATAGTCATCCTCCACGGCAGCAGTTGTCATGCCCGCCAAATTGCCTGCGGTGATACCCATAGGAATATCCTCAAACACAAGGCACTCCTCCGGTCTGACACCGAGCTTTTTTGCCGCAAGCAGATATATATCCGGTGCAGGCTTTCCTGCTCCTGCTTCACAGGCGGTTGTTATCGCATCAAAGTATTCTGCCACACCTTCTGCCTTTAATACACCATTTATAAGGGCTTCAGAGTTGCTTGAGGCGATGCCGGCAAGAATGTGGTCAGATTTTAGGCGTGCAAGGAACTCCTTCGCACCTTTTTTTAATTTAACCTCTGAGGTGTACTTATCATAAGCCATTCTGTTCCAGTGTGCCTTGATATCCTCTACATCGTCCTTGATACCAAAGCGTTTCTTAAAGTATTCGGCTGTCTCGGTGAAGCTCATTCCTTCGATTTCCTTTTGCAGATCATCGGGAAGCTCTTTACCTATTGCACTTAAAAAATCAATATCAATATTGCGCCATACCCACATAGAGTCAACGAGTGTTCCATCAAGATCGAACAGGACGGCGCGCTTGTCCTTCAATAAATCATTATACTTGTATTCCATATATATATAAACGGTCTATGCCGTTGCCTCCTTAAGCAGATTGATTTCTTCTTCGGTTAATCTTCTGTACTCTCCAGGCTTAAGCTCCGCGTCCAATGCAAGAGGTCCCATTGACAATCTTTTTAGATATGTAACCTCCGTCCCTACAGCCTCGAACATACGCTTTACCTGATGGAACTTGCCCTCATGGATTGTGAGCTGTATTTTAGATGTGTGCTCCGCTTCATTTACCTCCAATATAACCAGTTCGCCGGGCATAACAGTTGTTCCGTCAAGGAGTGTGATGCCGGATGCAAAAAGCTCGACATGCTCTTTCGTGACAAGCCCATGTATATCGGCATAATAAACCTTGTCGACATGCTTTTTAGGTGCTAACAGACGGTGTGCCAGATCCCCGTCATTCGTTATAAGAAGCAGACCTTCTGTATCCTTGTCAAGCCTTCCGACAGGAAAAAGGTCATTGCGCGTTCTCTCATCAATTAAATCAAGCACTGTTTCAGCCTTTTTGTCCATGGTGGCGGTGATTACACCTGCGGGTTTATTGAGCATAAAGTATTCCATATCAGAAAAGGCGATAATCATGCCATCAACCGCGATGACATCGCTATTCTCATCAATCTTGATATCGGAGGCTTTCACAACCTCACCATTGACGGTGATACGGCCTTTTTTTGCCATTTCCTTTATGACGCTGCGGCTGGCAACGCTCATTTCGACAAGAAATTTGTCCAGTCGTTTCATGTATAATCCTCGTTTGCGTAGTTTTATTTGGGATGTCTCTAAGCTACATCCATCTCCAGCCCGGGAGATATTTATTCTTTACCTGTCCGTTATTGTACTTACCCCAGCCAAGCGGATAGCCGTCAACCATTATAAGCTTAATGGAACTGCTGCCGGTAACGCAGGTTTCATCGACCTCTATGGTTTCACCTTTGAGATAACGTATAACGGCATCATCTGAGAGCTTTAAATTGATCTGGCTGCTGTACTGTCCATCCTTTAATGTCATCGCAAATGCCTGACTTGGCTCAAAGCGGTTCTTTTTAAGCTCACCAAGAAGGGTTCCCGTCCTCATTGCGCGAAGTCCCTTGAGCTTTCCGGCAAGAGGCGGAAGATAATATACATTATCCTTCTGGATGATTATGTCCGAGGATGGAATTTCAAAGTTAAGCTCATCAAGAAAAGCGGTAAGCTCATCCGGAAGCTTGTTAGGTCTTCCGTGTACAGGGCTGTCCTGAATGGCTTCCCCATCCTTTTTAAGCAATGCGACAAAGTGCCCTTCACCCTGCATCTTATGAGGGAATATGCGCACGCACTGCGGCAGGCCGATTCCTTTTGAGAAGCCCTCATAAGGATGTATGGAAGGTATCCCCGAATCGAATATATCGACAAGCGAAAAATCAGGATGGCTTTCAAGGAAAAGCTGTATATTGTCCTCATCTTCAAGCTTGGAAAAGGTACATGTTGAGTACAGCATATATCCGCCCGGCTTCAACATCTGTGCCGCCTGGCTTAAAATACTCTTCTGGATAGCAGCAAAGCATTCAGGACCATTCATCTGCCAGCTCTTGATGAGCTTATTGTCCTTGCGGAACATTCCCTCACCTGAGCATGGGGCATCAATCAGAATCTTGTCAAAAAAGCTTTCAAATGACGATATAAGCTTTCCCGGTTCCTCACATGTAATAACGACATTGCCTATTCCGCTCACTTCTATGTTCTTTAACAGTGCCTTGGCTCGTGAGGCGGAGATATCGTTGGAGACTAAAAGCCCTGTGCCTCCAAGCCTGGCACCTAGTTCCGTGCTCTTTCCTCCCGGAGCGGCACATACATCTAAAACCTTATCTCCGTGCTCTATCGGAAGTATACTGGCAGGTGTCATGGCACTTGGCTCCTGAAGGTAATATAATCCCGCAAAATAGTATGGATGCTTCGCGGGCTTATCCTCCTCCTCATAGTAAAACCCATTATCTATCCATGGAATTTTCTTGAGCTTGAACGGACTTATCTTAAGAAAATCCTCTGTTGAAATCTTAAGGTTGTTGACGCGCAGTCCATATAGCCTCTTCTGACTGAAGCTGTCTAAGTAGGCCTGAAATTCATCTCCTAAGAGCTCTTTCATCGAATCTAAATATTTCTGTGGTAATTCCATATAAATCCTTTCCGTATCTGCTTTATATGTTAAAGCCGGCATTAATCACCGGCATATCAATCAACGCTCTGTGCCCTATAGCCTTCTGCAATCTTATCAAGATGTCTGCAGAATGCCAGAAGGTGTTCAAGATCGTTCTCCTGATAAATGCGGAAAAATTCGTCCTGAATTTTCACAACATCCCTCTTATTTGCAACCTTATAGAGGTTCTGGATGTTGATAAGTATATCATTGACTATATTAGCCTTGTATGTAAAAGAATTCTGGGCATCCATAATTTCTTCATGGATTGATGACATTTCCTCATCAAGCCTGAGAATCGCCTCCGCCGCTGAGCTTAGGCGCACACGGATATGCTCAGGAATGCTCTCATGGTATTTATACTGTAGCGAATGTTCTATCGTAGACCAGAAGTTCATAGCAAGCGTTCGTATCTGAATCTCAACAGGAATATCCTTCTTGCCCTTGCTGGTTTCCACGCTATAGCTTATTATAATGTGATAGCTTCTGTAACCGCTCTCCTTGCGGTTCTTTATGTAATCCTTCTCACGTATGACAGTCATATCACTTCTGCTCTTAATTATATTGACCACATCATAGATATCCTCAACGAACTGGCAGATTATTCTTATACCTGCCACGTCCTCTATCATTTCCATGATATGGTCAATCGGAAAGCCCTTTTTCTGGGCTTTCTCAATAATACTGGAAATCTTCTTCACCCTGCCGGTGACCTGTTCAATCGGTGAGTAGACCGCTTCCTGTCTGTATTCGTTGATTATGTGGTTGAATTTGACCAGCAACTCATCCACAGCCAGTTCGTATGGAGCCAAAAGCTCTCTCCATAACTGTATTTCCATCTAATAACCTCCAAAAATTACATATACTACATCCTGTTTTAAATAAAATCCTAATGCATTGATTCAAGCAATGCCACAAGGTATCTCCAGACCTTCTCAACTGATTTTACGCTGAGACGCTCGGCAGGTGTATGGATATCCTTCATATCAGGTCCTATAGAGATCATATCAAGCTCAGGCAGCTTCTCTGAAAACAGACCGCACTCAAGACCTGCATGGATGACACATACATTTGCCTTCTCATTGAACATATCATCATAGAGCTTCACTGCCCTGTCGCGGAACTCAGATTCCGGACGATATGCCCACTCAGGATAGCAGCCTGTCTCAACATACTCACCGCCGAAGAACTCAATCATATAACGAAGCTTATCGGCAAGTGCCTGCTTTGCTGAACCCACGGAGCTTCTCACGGAGAAGCTTATGTTGATGCACTCCTCATCCATCGAAAGAATACCAAGATTGAGTGAAGTCTCAACAAGTCCTTCAATGTGACCGCTGAACTTCTGCACACCGTTAGGAAGATTCATAAGAAGGAAGATAAACGCCTGCTTATTCTTTTCTTCAATGACGCCGGCGTTATCCGTGCCTGAATCCTCAACAACAATTCGGATGCCCTCATCGGTTCCGGAATACTCATTTCTAAGCTGTGCCTCAAGTATGCCACACAGTTCCTTTAAGCGTGCCTCATCATCAGGATTAATGCATAGAGTGACAGAACATTCCCTTGCTATGGCATTGTCCATTCTTCCGCCTGTGAGAGCACTTATTCCGTAGAAAAGCTCCTCATCAAGATTAAAGAGAAGTCTTCCGAGAATAATGTGCGCATTAGCTCTGCCCTTATTGATTTCCATGCCGGAATGTCCGCCCATAAGACCGGTTATGGTTACCTTGACGCTCTTTCCGGTCATCTGTGTATAGCTTACAGGGAGCTTTAGTCCGGAACGCATTCCGCCGGCACAGCCAACGATGAAGGCGCCCTCCTCCTCATTGTCTATATTTATAAGGTACTTGGATGAGAGCACGGAGCCGTCAAGCAGCTTGGCACCGTCAAGCCCGACCTCCTCATCTACCGTGAAAACAGCCTCTATAGCAGGTGCCTGTATGCTTTCATCGTCGAGAACGGCGAGTGCATAGGCGATGGCAATTCCGTCATCACCGCCGAGAGTGGTTCCTCTTGCGGTAACATATCCGTCCTCAACATAGACATCGAGAGCATCCTTGGTAAAATCATGGGTACATCCACTCTCCTTCTCACATACCATGTCTAAATGCCCCTGTATAATCACACCGGGAGCATTCTCATAGCCCTTGCTTGCCGGTCTGTATATAACCACATTATTATATTCATCCTGATATACTTTCAGACCTCTTTTGTTGGCAAAATCAACACAGAAATCGCTTATCTGTTTCGTGTTGTGTGAACCATGAGGTATCTGTGTAAGCTCTTCAAAAAACATAAAAACCTTTTCAGGCTGTAATCCTTTTAATGCATTGTTCATAATGTTTATTCCTCCGTCTATGGCCAAACTAAGCCACATTTTATTGTGCCACATTTTTTTGAAAAAAGCAATAAAATAAAAATGTAAACACCGGTTGCAGTGATAAAAAAAACATAAACTGAATAGTATTATCTGAGTATATTCTTAAGCAGGCTGATACAATGACAAATCCATCCGGTAAAAAAAACAGCCGCATAATGTTCACACGCATAGTCTGTGCAATGTCATGCATGCTTGTTCTGCTGTTATCGCCCGCCGCTGCACTAAATGGAGCAGCCTATGGCCTTGTACTGTGGTACAGGACTCTTTTTCCGACTCTCATGCCATTTATGGTGCTTTCAAATTTTATAGTATATACCGGGTGCGCGAAGCCGGTTGGTGTTCTGCTCGCACCGCTCACTAAGCTGCTGCATCTGCCTGCTGCTTCCGGGTACTGCATTCTTATAGGCTTTGTGTGCGGCTATCCAATGGGAGCTTATGTATGCGGCTGCCTTAATGAGACAGGAACGATTGATGATGATACCGCCATGCTTTTAGCTCCGGTATGCAATAACGTCAGCCCTATGTTTATGATAAGCTATATCTGCATGAGCTGTCTTGGAGATAAAGCACTCTCTAAGACAGTGATTTGCCTGCTTATCGGCTCAGCATTTGCGGGAATGTTCGTTTTAAGATATTGGGGGTGGATAAAAAATGAGCGTGGAAGAAGGAAAATCAGCAGTCCGGCAGATGCAGACGGCAGAATGGGACACATAAGCCGGACAGCAATTCAGCAAAGAGAAGATACAGAACACCGGATAATTGAGCTTACGACATCTGAAGCCCTTTCGCACTCCGTTGAGAATGCCCTCACCGCCAGCCTTAAGCTGTGTATATATGTCATGCTGTTCTCAACAGCGGGTGCGATGATAGGTAACATAAAAATTCTTCCGGACATAGCAAAAGCCGTACTGATATCCTTGATGGAGATTACAGCCGGCCTTGATAAAATATCTGAGCTTAATATCGAATATAATTATAAAATATTACTTATGCTGACTGCCACCGCATTCGGCGGTATGTCAAGTGTATTTCAGACAATGTCTCTCTGGAGTGGAAGAAGATTTTCCGTCGGAAGGTACATAGCATCTAAGATATGTATTGCCTTTATTACAGCATTGGCAGTGTTATTCCTCATAATCACCGGAATCCTGTAATCCTGCTGCAGCGTCATCTTCCGGCTGCTCAGGCTCTTCATCTGTACCTATTCCGGCAAGCTCATTTCTATTGGAAAGGACAACATTGAGATCCTTGTCCAGAGCACTTAACAGGCTCTCATACTTAGCACGATTGCTGTCAATGGAGTGCTCAATAATTCTCTGGAGATTGGCGAGCATATCATCCGTGTACTGAACTGCACTGTATCTCATCTGATTGGCTTCCTCTGTTGCATGGTCGAGTATTGCCTGTGCCTGACTATAAGCCTGATCTTTTATTTCCTCTGCTTCACTGTAGGCGCGCTGCATTATCTCATGCTCATTGACAAGCTCCTGAGTGTGCACCTTAGCCGCATTAAGCATGGAATCTGCCTGATCCTTGGCATCCGCGAGAATGGCATCCTTATTGCTGATAATCTTCTGGTATTTTTTTATCTCATCAGGAGTCTTGAGCCTGAGTTCACGAATCAATTCCTCAATGGCATCCTTTTCAACGATAATCTTATTGCTTGAAAGAGGAACAGGCTTACAGTTTTCAATATATTCTTCAATCGCTTCAATCATCTCTTCAATCTTGTTCATGGTAATCCTCCAATTGATATTATCTGTTATATTTTTCTAAAACCTGTCTGCGAACCTCCGGTGCAACGAACTTGGAGATATCTCCGCCGTATCTTGCCACCTCCTTAACTACACTTGAGCTTAGATATGCATAGTTTAGATTCGTTGTCAGGAAAATTGTATCTATATCAGGTGCAATAATGTGGTTCGTCTGCGACATCTGCAATTCATATTCAAAATCGGTTACAGCTCTAAGACCTCGTACCACAGCGGTCGCTTTGCATAATCTTGCAAATTCAACCAGCAGACCATCAAAGGAACGTACCTCCACATTAGCGTATTCCGAAACTACACCTTTTATCATATTAACACGTTCTTCAGCAGAAAACAATGGAACTTTTGAACTGTTTACTAATACCCCGACAATCAACTTGTCAAAAAGCTTTGAGGAACGGCTTATTATGTCCATATGTCCAAGTGTAACCGGGTCAAAGCTTCCCGGATATACAGCAATTCTCATAGTAATTAATCAGGCTCCTGCCTGCACTCCTTTATAGTTTTGTATAATCACATGCCATAAAAATTCTTATTATCCAATTTTCCTGATAAAAACATGCATATTATTTTTATATCTTTTTATTTTATAAGCTTCAAAGCCCAATTTGTCAAGGTAATCAAAGCTTGTCTCATTCGACGCTTCAACAATAATGATTGAATGGTCATCAATAAGAGAAGAGTCGGCAAGATATGTCAGAACCTCCTTCTCATATTCATGATTATATGGCGGATCCATAAATATTATGTCAAAAACTGCTTTGCCCTCCAGCCTTTTTAAGGCAGTAACCGCATCAGTCTCCATCAGTACAGCCTCATCGGAGAGTCTGGTGAAATTGAGATTATCGCGTATACAGGCAGCGGCGGCTCTGCTGTTTTCAACAAGGTATGCCTTTTTTGCCCCGCGGCTGAGTGCTTCTATGGCTATTGCCCCGCTCCCCGAAAACAAATCAAGGAACATACTTCCCGGAACATCATTCTGAATTACGTTGAAAAGCGTCTCCTTAGTCCTGTCCTGCGTAGGACGTGTTGCCAGTCCTTCTATCGTCTTAAGAGGCATGCTTCTTCTTGTGCCTGCAATCACTCTCATATCAATTCCTCCATTATTCAATATTCATATCAATATTATGCAGCGTATATCCAAGAAAATATCTAATAATATATCTTGGCTTCCTGAAGCATCTTAAAGTCAAATCCGTTTATCTCAAATATATTTACACAGCAATTCTTCTGAAAAACGCCATCCCACATATTTTTTATTTCGAGGTGATTGAGATAAATCATTATGGATTTATTCAGTGCCCCATGTGCTGTAATAAGCACCGTCGCCTTAGGCTCCTTTAATGAAAGCGGAACTATGACGCTGTCTATAAAAGCTTGTGAGCGGGCACATAGCTGTTCGTAGGTCTCACCACCCTGTGCGGGTATATATTTATCAGGTGCATCGAAGAAATAATGAAAATCCTCTGTGATGAGCTCCGAACTGACTCCTTCATTCACCCCGAAACATATCTCTTTTAGTCTGTCATCGGTTATGATTTTCACTGGTCTGTCCATTCTGATAAGCTCAGCAGTCTTATATGCCCTTTTAAGCGGACTTGAGAAGATATAATCAAAATGTACATCCTTTAACGCTTCACCTGTTATCCGTGCCAGCTCAATTCCATATTCATTGAGCTGCGTGTCACTCTGCCCCTGAAGTCTTTTTTCCTTATTCCAGTTGGTTTCGCCATGTCTTATAATATATAGTTTCATAATTATCCTTATCGTTTATTTTGATATTTTCCACAGTACATCTTGGTGAAATTTTTTATGTAGCTGTGCTTCCTGCTTCTCATGCAATTTTCATTATAACATTACATCATTCTGGGAAAAAGCTTTTTTTAATGTATTCTGCAAATTGTTTTCAATTATATAATCTGCACAGTCTTTTGCTTTCTTAAGCATATCTGCATCGGTGTATATATCTGCAAGTTTAAATGACATGTCACCACTCTGCCTGATTCCGAAGAAATCTCCCGGACCTCGGAGCTTTAAATCCTGTTCAGCAATGTAAAAGCCGTCATTGGATTTACCTATGATATCAAGGCGCTGCTTTGCCTCCTCCTTTTTTGAGGTGCTCACAAATATACAGTATGATTGCGCATTTCCTCTTCCTACTCTTCCCCGAAGCTGGTGAAGCTGTGCAAGACCGAATTTTTCTGCGTTCTCGATGAGCATCACTGTGGCATTCGGAACATTTATTCCTACTTCAATTACAGTTGTTGAAACCAACACCTGTATTTCGCCCTTAGCGAATCTTCCCATAATATCATTTTTGGTATCGGCTGCCATCTGTCCGTGAAGTCCCTCCACAGTAAGTCCGGGAAGATTCTTCCTCAATTCTACTGTGTAGTCTGTGACATTCTCACTTTCACTTATTTCATTATCCTCAACCATCGGGCATATTACATAAGCCTGATGACCCAGCGCCGCCTGATTCATTATAAATCTATACGCATTCGGGCGGTACTCTTCACCGACAACGGCATTTTTTATCGGAAGCCTGCCCACAGGCATGGCATTAATTATGGATATGTCAAGGTCTCCATATAGAATGATTGCAAGCGTACGCGGAATTGGTGTTGCACTCATGACACATACATGCGGATGTCCACCTTTTCTGGCAAGTCCGCCTCTTTGGTTCACGCCAAAACGATGCTGTTCATCCGTCACAACAAACCCAAGATTGTTGTATTCCACCTTTTCCTGAATCAATGCGTTAGTGCCTATAATAATATCAGCTGTACCGTCTTTTATCTGTTCATGTGCTTTCTTTTTCTGTGAAGCGCTCATCGAGCCAACAAGCAGAACCGGTGTAACCGGAAATTCATGTTTTTTCAATAATTCACATACCGTATCATAGTGCTGCTTTGCCAGAACCTCGGTAGGAGCCATGAGTGCACCCTGAAAGCCGGCTTCCACGGCGTTGAGGAGCGCTAATACAGCTATAATCGTCTTTCCGGAGCCTACATCACCCTGAATAAGCCTGTTCATGACATGCTTCCCCGACATGTCGGCAACCATTTCGTCATACGCTTTTTTCTGTGGCTCCGTCAGCTGGTAAGGCAGCTCGGATATGAGTCTTGCAGCATAGCCTCCCTCATGTATCATACATTCATTCTCAAGATAAGTTCTCTGGGATTTCATGTTTTCAAGCTTCATCATGAATCCGAAGAATTCATCAAAGGCAAGTCGTTTTCTTGATTCCTGCATTTCATTGATACCACGCGGAAAATGTATGTGTTTTATCGCCTCATACAGTGGCTTTAATTCATAGCGTTCTATAAGCTCCTTAGGGAGATATTCCATTTCTTCAGGATTATTCTGCATGGCAAAATACTGTGTTACGGCTTTTGTGACCATGTTGTTGGTAAGTCCCTTTACCAGTGGATAGATTGGCTGGATATAATGAAGCTTCTGCTCATATTCTGCAGCAGTGTATAGTTTAGGCTGTTCCATGGAGACTAAGCTTCCTCTGCACACCACTCTGCCGCGTACCATATAGCGGTAGCCTCTTCTCAGCGCACCCTTCATAAAAGGCATATTAAACCACGTCAGCTTGATACGTTCATTCTGCTCGTCTACAGCGAATACCGTAGTTATAGTAAGCTTTTTCATCGGCTTCACTTCTACATCAGATGCGATGCTTAGATACAAGGTATAGATGCCGTCCTCATCGATTTCACTGATAAGTACAGGTTCTTTGTATATATCATAGCTTCGTGGATAGTAGTATGGCAGCTGTGAAGTATCCGTTATCCCTGCTCTTGTAAAAAGCTGTTCTGTTTTCTGTCCGATTCCTTTAAGACTGCTAAGCTTCATAATAATCCTCATTCTCCGGCATAATGCCGTAAATCATACTTCCATATACAAGATATCCCCTCATAGGCAGGACCCATGAGGGGACAAGATACTCAATAAATATTCTATTCTACTGAAACAATATAGTAATAGATTGGCTGTCCACCACTGTGAACCTCCAGGTCAAGGTCAGGATAGGTCTCCTCAAGCTTAGCCGTAAGAGAATCAACCTGCTCGCTTGAAACATCCTCGCCGTAGTATACACTTATAAGCTCAGAGTCATCATCAATAAGCTGGGACAGCATATCAATGGTTGTTTCTTCAATATCCTTGCCTACAGAAAGGATTGTCTTATCACCGATTCCCATTATATCGTTCTGCTTAATCTCTTTGCCATCCATCGATGTATCACGAACAGCATAGGTTACCTGTCCGGTCTTTACATTCTTCATCTCCGAAGACATATTATCGAAATTAGCCTCCGCATCTGCAGACTCGTCAAAATTGATAAGCGCTGTGATTCCCTGAGGTATTGTCTTAGAAGGAACTACATACACATTCTTATCTGTGACGATAGACTGTGCCTGGTTGGCAGCAAGTATAATATTTGAATTGTTAGGAAGGATAAATACATTCTCAGCGTTTACCTTGTCAATCGCATTGAGCATATCCTCCGTGCTAGGGTTCATTGTCTGTCCGCCTTCAATAACTACATCTACACCAAGTCCTTCAAATATCTCGCTGAGTCCTGCTCCGGCAGAAACGGATATAAAACCGTACTTCTTCTTAGGTTCAGCAGGCTTCTTAGCCGCTTCCTCAGCAGCCTTCTTCTCAGCCTCAGCCTTCTGTGCTTCCTTTATGAGCTTTTCCTTATGCTCCTCCCGCATATTATCTATCTTCATCTTGCTGAGTGAACCATAGGTGAGCGCTTTCTGAATTGCAAGACCCGGATCGTTGGTATGTACATGTACCTTAACGATCTCATCATCGGCAACTACTACTATTGAATCACCGATTGACTCAAGATATGCCTTGAAGTTGAGTTCATCACCGTTATCGAACTTCTTCTCAATATTGATTATAAATTCAGTGCAGTAACCATACTTGATATCTGCCTGAGTTGTGTCTGCCTCAACCTTAGCAGTGGTTGTTGTGCCAAGAGCTGCGGTAAGGTCAATCTCCTTGCCAAGAAGGCAGTCATATATTCCTGAAAGCACCTCGATAAGCCCCTGTCCGCCTGAGTCGACAACCCCGGCTTCCTTCAGCACCGGAAGCATCTCAGGTGTCTGTGAAAGAACATAGCGTCCGTGCTCAAGAACCTGTCCTAATATCTCTTCCAAATCGCCGTTCTCACATGCAAGCTCATTCATCTTATCCGAAAGACCCTTCGCAACTGTGAGGATAGTTCCCTCCTTAGGCTTCATAACTGCCTTGTACGCAGTCTCCGTTGCCTTCTGGAAGGCTCTTGCAAGTACTGGTGCATCTATAACCGTTACAGACTTAATTTCCTTAGTAAACCCTCTGAAAAGCTGTGAAAGAATAACTCCCGAGTTACCTCTCGCACCTCTTAAGGAACCTCCTGAAATAGCCTTTGACAAATTCTCAAAATTAGGTGAAGCAATATTGCTCACTTCCTTAGCTGCAGAAAGAATTGTCATTGTCATATTAGTTCCAGTATCTCCATCAGGTACCGGGAATACGTTTAATTCGTTTATTATCTCTTTTTTTGCTTCCAGATTGGCAGCTCCTGCCAAGAAGCATTTCTTGAGCATAGCAGCATCTATGGTATTAATAGCCACTTTAAAATCCTCCTTAAATAACGGTTAGTCAATTACTCTTACGCCATCAACAAATATATTGATCTGCTTAATCTTCATGCCGGCAAATTCTTCAACCTTATACTTGACGCTGTTCACAAGGTTATCTGCTACAGCAGAAATGGAAACTCCGTACGATACAATAACATGAAAATCCAAAGTAATCAAGTTCTCTTCATCAATCTTTACATTAATCCCATGTGTAAGACTCTCTTTTTTGAGAAGCTTAACCAGTCCATCCTTCATGCTTACGGCAGCCATTCCGACTATACCGAAGCTCTCTATGGCGGTTGTTCCCGCAAACATTGCTATAACCTCTGGGTCTATCATAACAGTTCCTAATTTATTTTCAATTCGACCTTTCATGGTTCCTCCAATCTCCGTGTGATTCACGGTTTACAAAGTCATGATATTGTCATTATACATTATTTCTATACAAAATCCAACTTAAAAGTGAAAATCTTTAAAAAAATATTTTTTTTACTTGCAAAATATTCAAATATCTGTTATCATAACTTCTGTTGTCAGCCGAGTAGGCATTATTAAGCTTTGAGGAGGTGCAATCATGGCAAAGTGTGCTGTTTGTGATAAGGGTGCTCATTTTGGACTCAAGGTAAGTCACTCTAACAGAAAATCAAACAAGATGTGGAAGTCAAACGTTAAGTCAGTTAAGGTTTTGACAACAGCAGGTCCAAGAAAGATGTATGTATGTACTTCTTGCTTAAGATCAGGCGCTGTTACAAGAGCGTAGTCAAGAGTTTGATGTTAATTAAGCCCCGGATTTTTCCGAGGCTTTTTTTTCATTAATGAAATAAGATGATGTTGGGGTCAAAACATGTGCTATAAACTTAGCATGTATAACGTATTATAT
>OBAM01000227.1_pt1 | contig 61355 bp, 46 predicted proteins | sample 1517751 | NCBI WGS metagenome assembly OBAM01 (sample SAMN04571703, study PRJEB22368) | human gut metagenome | biome: human gut; material: stool | host: Homo sapiens | place: Luxembourg | collected 2012-10-18
TTTATCATAGAAGACCTTTATAGTGTTGAATTTACAGAGATTATTTCACGGGCTCAAAATTTCAATTAGCGGAAATTTTGCATCTGCATCTTTATAAATAATATTCATAAAAATAACCTAATAAAAAACTCTGAGCGAGAAATCGCTCAGAGTTTGGCTAAAATAAAGTCTTATTTAGCTGTGATAGAAAGTGACACCTTGACTTCCTTATCTACATATCCGATAGTATTTCCATCTGCATCATGGAATGCAACTCTTACGGTAACTTTTGTTACATCAGCAGTTTTTTCAGAACGTAAAACTGCTGTAGTCATATTATCAGCTGTAATTTTGCCATTGCCACCAATTACATTTGAATATCCTTCAATAGCAATGATGGTAGCTGGCTGATCTCCATCTGCACCATATTTAACACCATCATAAGAATACTGGATTACAGAAGCAAGAGATGCCTGAATAGAAGCACCGGAAGTAACTTTTGCATCCTTTAACTTCATATCAGTGATTGCATCATTGGAAGTATCCTTAACAACAAATGACTTTGTAATTGTTGTCTTTGTATTCTTTTTAGAATCATAAGTATACTTTGGATCATTAGTATGCTTTGGTTCAACTTCAATAGTAGCTGTAATTGTATAAGTTCCCTCTGCGAGTTTTGCGTATACATGAGAAGCATCTGCTTTAACAACGTTGATTGTTAAGTCATCAGTAACTCTTGAACTTCCATTGTTAAATGCAGCACCTGTGGTAACTGAACTCGAATTTGTGTTGTATACAACATCTCCCTTTGCATTTTTAACAGTATAGTAAATACCTTTTACCGTGCTGGCAGTCTTATCTGTTTCAGTATCCTTTTTATCATCCAAGACGTCGTTTGTAGTTAATTTTTTCTTTTCAACACCCTTCAGTAATTCAGATACATTAACAGTAAAAATACGATTGTTAGTATTATCTGCATTTACTACGGCATCTTCTTCTGTCTGTGTTGCATTGTTGCTATTTAAAATATTAAGGCTATAGGAAATAGAATCACCAGCTACACCAGCCTCCTGTACATTAACAGTAACAACCTGTGCACAAACTTCTTTTCCATCTTTGTTCTTGAAAGTAAACTTAAAGGTATAAGTTCCCTTCACATAGTTAGATCCAGTAACAGTATATTTTACTTTATTGCCATTCTTTGATGCAAGTGCTGGTACAGTAACATTTGCTTTGTCTACGCTATCCGGTGCACCTTCGCATGTAACATCAATAGAACCATCATTAGCAGTAAACGCAAAATCATTTCCATACTGATCCTTAGTTGCTAATGTAATAGTTTCCTGATTTGCACCTGCTGACTTGGATACTGTAACAGCAGTCTTATCAGCTGTCATAGTAACAACCTTTCTTGCTGCTACAACAGTTACAGGTACAGAAGCGACAATCTTATCATCTTTCTTAATGAAGATGTAAGCCGTTCCTTCTTTTGCAGGAATAAGCTTTACTTTGTTATTTGTCTGCATTGTATCACTGCCAAGCATTAATGTTGTCTTATCGCTTGACTCAACTTTGTAGTCACTGTAATTTGAAATTTCTTTTCCATCAGTGTCTTTAATTTCAAAGTATGCCCATACAGCGCTTGTCTCATCTACAGCAATTTTATCATTGTCCTTTAAAGAACTGAATTTTTTATTAGCATCACCAATTCTTACCTTGAAAGAACTTACAGCAGCCTGATCAGTAGCTGTGATTGTAAGCTTGTTTGGTCCGATGTTTCCATCTGCCTTACCATCTGCTGTATACTTATTTGTCTTATAGGTAATCTCGGCTGTTGCAGTGTCACCAACTTTATTTAAGTAAAGTTTAGATCCGTTTACATATCCGTTTGCTGTTGTAAGTGAGAAATCATAGTTTACATCAGATGTTCCGTAAGGAAGCTCTTTTAAGATAACTCCGTTGGCATCCTTTGCAACTAACTTAATCTCTGTCTCAGTTTTTACTGGAATGGTAGGCTTATCAATATTGATGGACGCAACCTTGTTGTCTGTAGCAACAAAGTTTACAGTTGTTCCATCTAATGTAACTGTATACTCTTTGCCATCATTCATATCTGAGAATGTTGTAAGAGTAACTTTTGTAGCATCTTTGCTGTCTACAGAAACAGACTTAACCGGAAGGACTACATTGTCAGGAGTTTTGATCGTTACCTCAGAAGCCTTAATATTCTTTGTAGCACCATCGATAGTTGCAACAAGCTCATTTGTCTTGTTCTGTGCTACACTCTTAAGAACATAGTTCTTTACTTCTACATCCTTAGTAGCTGTGGCAGAATCCTTACCAACTGTAATCTTAGCTGTGATTGTTGCCTTACCAGCCTTAACACCAGTTACTGTACCGTCAGCTGCTACTGTTGCGATAGAATCATCGCTTGATGTGTAAGTAATCTTAGCTCTTGAAGAATTTTTCTTAGTATTTGTTAACTTAGTTGTGCTTCCAATAGCTACTACTGGATCTCCAGATAAAGTAACGCCTACCTTAGCAACTTTCAGTGTGTAAGTAAGTTTCTTTGTCTTTGCCTTAGCATTCTTCTTTGTAGAAGTCTTGTAAGTTACCTTAACCGGAAATATGCATGGTATTTTCCACGGAAGTATTGGAAATACCGGATTTATAAACAGAGTTTGGGGCAAAATCACTTCTACAAGTAACACGCAAGCAACATACAAGAAGCGATTAAATCTGATTTATGGCTTCGACCAGCGCAGGCACATCCAGATGCGTGTAAATTCGTTCTGTCAGGGACATAGCGCCGGAATGACCGACAATTTTTTTGATGGTTGTCTGATCGACATGTGCTTCGGCGAGCAGAGAAATCGTGGTGTGCCGGCAGCAGTGAGGTGTATGATCGATGTGCAGACGAAACATCAGAGGCTGAAAAACATTATGATAATACATATAATAGGTAAAATGCTGGCTGTCCAGAGTATGGATGAGATATTCACAATCGGAACAGTCATGAAGCCAGCGCTGGTAAAAGGGGAGTAATTTGTCTGCAATCGGAACTTTCCGAATGCCGTTTTCGGTTTTGCTGTCGATGACATCGAAGTATTGTTCGGACAGATGAACGTTTTCTTTTTTCAGATCCAAAAGCTCTGAGACACGGACACCATTGTATATCAGCATGAGGACTGTCTGGCAATAGGGATCGTTTTTGTGTTTCCACAGGAGAGCAATTTCAGAAGTGGAAAAACAGCTTCGTATGTTTTTATTAGGATTCCGGTCTTTGTATTTCGAGATATTTACATAGGCAGAATAATCTTTTGAGACAATTTCGTGTTTCATGGCATAAGAATAGAGCTGGTTAAAAAGAACACGGATTTTTTTCAGGGTAGGATAGTTTTTGCCACAGTGATCAATCACCTGCTGTAAATCATTGAGTCTTAAATTGTGAAATGGCATATCAGCAATGTTTTCACAAGTGGCAAAGGCTGCCCGATAGCCTTTGATGTTGGAGTGGGAGATGGTAGGAAACTTTTCTTCGGACCATCGGAGATAAATTTCCCGGAAGGTTAATTTCAGCGTTTCCCCATCGATGGGATAATTATTGTAACGTGCCAGAATCTGCAGAGCTTCCGACCGGGTAGGAGCGTACCCCAGAATCTGGTAGTGCTGGATGCGCTTTCCAGTGATGTCATTGATGTGCCAGCCCGTAGTGATGCGTGCTGCGTAGGGTCTTCTTCTGTTGCCGGAGAGTTTTACGACTCCACCGTATCCGTTTGGTAATCTCATTTTTCTTCCTTTCGTGTGTAAAAATTTATATTATCGTGTCAATCATACACATTTATTTGTTAAATTTTTAAGTAACACACAAGTAACAAAAAAGTGTTTTTACCTATATAAAAAGAAAAATAAAATCGACATGCCGGAATGATTGAAAAAAAACGAAATTTGGGGTATGATTATAGGCAATGAAACGTTAAGGAGAAAATAATCTTGAATACGAATGGAAACAAAAACACGTTAAAAGCAAATAAGATATTGATTCCCATTATTTTGTTGATCGGATTTATTCCAATCATTGTGCATTCTTTTGTTTATGATACAAATCTGGCACAGTTTGACTGGTATCCGGAGAGTGCAGCAAAGCAGACGGACTTCTTTTTTGCATGGAAGATGATTGCGATCATCCTTGTGGGAGTTGTAATGCTCGCAATTTTACTGATCCGGTATTTGAATAAAAAGGAGTTTGCATTTGAAAATTCCTTTTATTTTCTGATGGTGTATGCATTGTTTGTTGCAATGTCTGCCCTGTTTTCCAGTCACAAATACTGGGTGGCACATGGTACATATGAACTTTTTGAGCCTGTATGGGTTATATTTGTCTATATGATACTGTGTTATTATGTCTATAATTATGTACAGGAAGAAAAACAGATAGAGGTAATCCTGCGCTGGTCTGGCATTGGAATCGCAATTGTTACTCTGATTGGATTTTTCCAGGTCTTTGGATTGGATTATTTTAAGACATCTCTGGGCAAACATCTGATGACGGACACAAGCTGGTGGAACCAATTAGATAAGATTTCCTTTAATTTCGCAGATAAGACTGCGTATACGACACTTTACAATCCTAACTTTTTGTCATTTTATTTTGGCATGCTGATACCATTGCTGGTCTGCCTGTTTATTGGGGCGAAAAAGATGTGGCATCGTCTTGTAATCGCGGTTGCAGAGATTTTTTGCATTGTAGCACTGGTTGGTAGCAGAAGTTCTTCCGGATTTATTGCACTGGCAATTGGTGCTGTGATTCTCGCATTGGTTTTACTCAGTCGGAAGAAAAAATTATTTGTAGCCGGGATTGTTGTGGTTATTATTGGAATGATAGCAGCAGGAGTACTGGCAAATACGACAGAGTTCGGTCAAAATCTTAAAAAGACGGTTGTTGGAACGTATCATATGAAAGATCAGTTCTCTTTAAACGATATCAAAACAAACACAGATGATGTGGAACTTGATATCTGGAACAATCCTCTGTATGTGTCCTATGATCTGGGGAGCGACGGTGTAATCACCGTGGTATGCAAAGATGCAGATGGTCAGGAGATTCAGACAACAGAGGTAGATCAGGAAAATCATATTTTGGCCCTCAATGATGAACGGTTTGCAAATATACAGATTCAGCCGATCATGTTTACCGATAATACAGCAGGAATAAAGATGATCATAGATGGTGTCGAATGGGATTTCTCAAAAAATGATACGGACGGATATGAATATCTCAATCCTGCAGGAAAACTGGTAAAGTTTGAAAATCCAAAAGTTTCAACACTGTTTTTGGATGATGCAATGAGCAATCGAGGACATATCTGGAATAAAACGATTCCGCTTCTTGGAAAGCATGCTTTTATGGGGAGTGGAGCAAATACCTATATGTTTGAAGTGCCACAGGAAGATTATATCAGCCAGAACTATGTCTACGGCGCAAACAGCTATGATGTAAAAGCCCATAGCTGGTATCTGCAGCAGTGGGTAGAAACCGGATTACTCGGTACCCTGGCACTTCTGGTATTTCTGTTCTGGTATCTGGTACAGTCGGTACGCATTTACCGCAGAGTGGATCTACACGAGAGTATCAGCTGGATTGGATTTGGATTATTTGCGGCAGTGCTGGTGTACATGATTGCAGGTATCGCAAACGATTCCAATGTATGTACCGCTCCGGTATTCTGGGGTATGCTTGGTCTGGGACTTGCAGTGAACCGTATGCTCGTAAAGAAAGAAAATCTTTTTGTTAAAGAAACAGTGGTTTCTGCAGAAAGTGATACTGCCGTAAAACAGAGTATTCCAAAAGCAGCAGAGAGTGTAAAAGCAGATACCGCGCAGACGGTACAGAATACTAAAGGGGCTGGAGTGACAGAATCCTCAGTCAGGAAGAAATCATCGAAAAAACAATCGAGAAAACAGAGAAAGAATCAAAAATAACAGATTGAAATTATGAAAAAAATCATTCAAGATAAACAATTACTGATCAGACGGATTTTTCTGATGTGCTACGACGTGCTTGCAGTGTTTGCTGCAAGCATAGTTGCGTTATTGATTCGGTTTGATCTGAATATCAAAAGCGTACCGTTTCAATATATGGATGAAGTGTGGAGAGCACTCCCTTTTATGATAATTGTTACACTGATCATTTTCTGGATGCTCCGACTGTATTCCAGTCTCTGGAGCTATGCGGGAGCACTGGAAATGATGTATGTGGTTTCAGCATGTATTCTGGATACCGTTGTTGTGACAGTGCTGATATTGCTTCGGAACTGGGGGGATATGTACCCGGTGCCAAGAAGCTTTTACATTCTGTATGGATTGTTTCTGTTTGTATTTGTCATGGGATGCAGATATTCTTACCGCGGACTGCGTGTGCTTCGCAATATGCGCAGAGCCGGTGTGTACAGACGGAATGTACTTGTGATCGGAGCAGGGGATGCAGGAAACCAGATCATCAAAGAAATCAACAACAGCCGCTATGTGAAAAAGAAGGTTGTTGGTGTGATTGATGATGACCGGAACAAGATCGGCAATTATATTCATGGAGCGAAAGTCGTAGGAGATCGGAGCGATATTCTGGAAAAAGTCGAAGAACTGCATGTGCATGAGATCATCATTGCCATGCCATCGGCCACACAGAAACAGATCAAGGGGATTCTTGATATCTGCAAAGAAACCGGATGCACATTAAAGCGTCTGCCCGGCATTTACCAGCTTGTAAACGGCGATGTCAGCGTCAGCAAATTAAAAGATGTAGATGTCAATGATCTTCTTGGGCGGGATCCGGTGACGGTTGATCTGCAGTCCATCATGGATTATGTTTCTGGGAAAATCATAATGGTTACAGGGGGCGGTGGCTCCATCGGAAGCGAATTGTGCCGGCAGATTGCCGCACACAAGCCAAAACAGCTGATTATTGTGGATATTTACGAGAATACGACCTATGATGTGCAAAACGAACTGAAAGTCCGGTTTCCAGAGATGGATCTTGTTGTGCTGATTGCATCCGTGCGGAATACGAATCGTATGAACTGGATTTTTGAACATTACAAGCCGGAGATTATCTATCATGCAGCGGCACATAAACATGTGCCTCTCATGGAAGAGAGTCCGAACGAGGCAATTAAGAATAACGTGCTTGGCACATGGAAGATTGTACAGGCGGCAGATCGGTACGGTGTGAAGAAATTTGTGATGATTTCCACGGATAAGGCAGTTAATCCAACCAATATCATGGGTGCCAGCAAGCGCATCTGTGAGATGATCATTCAGACCTATAACCGCAGATCGAAGACAGATTTCGTAGCCGTGCGTTTTGGAAATGTGCTTGGCAGTAACGGAAGTGTGATTCCGCTGTTCAAAAAACAGATTGAGCGTGGAGGTCCGGTCACGGTTACCCATCCGGATATCGTGCGGTATTTTATGACAATTCCGGAAGCGGTATCTCTGGTGCTGCAGGCGGGCACCTATGCCAAAGGTGGAGAAATTTTTGTTCTGGATATGGGAGAGCCGGTCAAGATTCTGGATCTGGCAAAGAACCTGATTCTTCTTTCCGGTCACAAGCCGGATGAAGATATCCATATCATTTTCACAGGACTTCGCCCGGGAGAAAAACTTTATGAAGAGATGTTGATGGATGAAGAAGGGATGCAGGATACCGCAAACAATCTGATTCATATCGGTAAACCGATTGAGCTGGATGAAGAAAAATTCATGCAGCAGTTGGAAGAATTAAAAGAGTACGTTGTGACAGAACCGGAAGACATCCGGGAGTGTGTCAAAAAAATCGTGCCGACGTATCATCCGGAACTGGCGGGGGAGAATAAATAGGTAAAAATAGAACGGCTATCAATGACAGCAATTCCGTGCATGGCACGTGAATTGCTGTTTTGCTTTTTACAGATGAAACGTATTGCGGGGATGTCTGGTAGTGAGGATGGCACGCTGCTTTGACATGGCAACATGCGTATAGATTTCTGTGATATGAATAGAACTGTGACCAAGCATTTCCTGTATATAGCGGATATCGACATCCGCTTCTAAAAGGCTGGTAGCAAATGTATGCCGGAACATATGCGGTGTAATATGCTGTTCAATTGCAGCAAGAGAAGCATATTTGTTGATCATCCGCCGTACCGACTGATCGGATAATGCCGTTCCGTTTAGCGTCGCAAAGAAATGCTGGCAGGTTTCCATCTGGGGGAGAAATTCATTGCGGTATTCCGACAGAATCTGTATGACCTCGTGGTTTCCGATCTGAACAATTCGTTCTTTGGAACCTTTTCCGTAGATCAGGACTGATCCATCGTACAAATCAATGTCACAGATACGCAGAGCGCATAATTCGGAAATCCGTATTCCGGTTGCAAATAAAAGTTCTATGACAGCGGCATCCCGCAAAGCGTTTTTTCTCTGATAATCCGTTTTGGCGACGGTGCGCTGCTCATAGATTGTAGATAAGAAAATTTCGATCGTGTGCAATGGAATGGTTTTCGGTAAAATCACAGGTTCGCGGAATTTGATCTGCACCTTGTTGAAAGGATTCCGGGCGATGATTTCTTTATATTCCAGGTAGTGAAAAAGAGCTTTGACCGAGGCAATCTTTTTTTTTACGGTTTTGGGTTTGTACTTCTGGTGCAGACTGCCGATATAATTTTCCAACAGATCCGGTGTAATATCAGAAACATCCCTGCATGAAAAAATGGCATAAAATTGCTGAAGGTCGATGCGATATGCTTTCAGAGTCTTGGAATCCAGGCGTTTTTGGTGACGGCAGTGTTCCAGATAGTTATTGATGTGTGTCTGTAAATTATTCATGGGTGGTCTCCTTTGTATATGAAGTTTTGTTTAGGAGTATATGGTACATGAAATGGGGAGGATTTTGTTGGATAAGGCAAAATTTGAAAAAATTGTACAATATGTAACAATTACATGGATAGAACAGTGGTGTTTCCTGTATCAGTATGGGTGGGAAAGGGTATGGGATAGACTTCGGGGAAATACAGAATGTGGATGTCGAAAGCTGATGTTTTGATGGGAAAACGGTGAGATTAAACAATAAATTGCCGTTTAAATAAGAAAAATGGATTAAAATAAGGAATTTTGTTATATTTTTAGGAAATATATGGTATAATCTTAAATGTGACAAGAGAAGCGATTGAAAGATAATTAAGAGTTATCTAGTATTTTATAGAAAAGGGGAAATTAATGAATTCACTTTCTAAAATAAAAATTTTCAAACTTGATATAAATGAAAACTATACATGTAAGGATCTATCATATACCCTTTTTAAGGATATTGATTTTTCGTCATATACCCCCATCTCATTTTTTAGAAGCGATTTTAGAGGTAGTCGGTTTGAAAATGTAAAATTTCAAAATAATTGTTTTGATAGAGCTGATTTTATTGGCTGTACATTTATTAATTGCACATTTATTAATGTTGACTTTGCTGCTTGTGAAATTAAATCTTGCCTTTTTTTAGATGGTATATTCCAAAATTGCAAATTTAATAATACATCTATACAAGAAAGTTCATTTACAGGATGTGAATTTAGTAAACAACATTTATTGGTTAACATGAAAAATTGTAAAATGATTCATTCTAAAATACAAGACTGTACATTTGAACGGTCGACAACTGAAAAAATAAAATTTGAATGTTGTACATTAAATAATACTGATTTCGCAACGATGCATGCGGAATGCCACAAATTTATAAGCTGCAACCTAAATAAGGTTAAATTAGACATAAGTTATGTTTTTGGGTACTTATTAAGTAACACTAATATAAGAGATTTTGAGGTATTATATCGTGGAAAAAAAGTCAATCTAAATAGTCAAGAAGAAGCATTGAAATTTGTTGAAGAATCTAGAACATATGAATTAATAAACTTGTTTTTTATTTATCAAGGATTTGATAAGATTCCCCAAATACTAGAAAAAGTATTGGTTTACTTATATAATAATTTTACTCCAACAAATCGTTCTGATATTCAAAATATCTTTGAAGCATTGGTTTTTTATACTACGCAAGATATAACCCCATATAATTGTTTTATTGATTGTTTAAGAATTATAAATTCATTTGTTCTCCCAGAACTTGACTTGGAAGATGAATTACTTTTTGTCGGATATAAAGAAAAATTAAATTATATTATTTCTGATGGGTTATATGGTAAAAAATTTATTGCATCGTCAAGTAAAGAAGTAGCTTTAATTACTATACATATTCAAACAGAAGATTATGAAGAAGCATTAAATCTTTCTAATTCCTTTTTGGAAAAATTGTGTCAAAGCTGTAATCTTACCCCAAACTGGGAATTGATTGAAAGCCGAAAAGGATCATGGATATTAACATTTGCAGTTTCAGCAATGGTTATAGTAATTTTACCTAAAATAATAAAAAATTACTATAACCTTATTTCTGAAATACAGATTCAAAAAGAATTCAAGAAGAAAATAATTCAAAAACTTCAAGATAATACAGTATCAATAGAGATAATAGATAAGTTAGCCGATGTAGTTGGTAAACTTCAATTGGATAAACAATCGGAAATTGATATACCTAAACAAATATCAGAAATTAAAGCATTTTTGTAATATGCTAATAAAATCAAAAAGAGTTTGTTGATCAATCATTAGATTAATTCTAAAACAATAATATTGTTCGTTATAATATAGATATCTATCATGTGGTAGTGTGAGTATATTGCATTTTTGCATTATTTCTTGAGCAATCAGCAAATCGTCTTGTGCATTAAAAATTTTTCGAGGAATGCCCAAAAGGCAATATGTTCCACTCTCACAGTTACTTAATTGTACATTTTTTCCGCCTAATAAGCCTTTCAAAAAAGTATAATTTTTTTGGGCGTAATTAACGTTCTTTTTTAATTGTGTTATTATAAACTGATGTTCTTTGAAACTATATAGTTTTTTAATAAAGTTGTATTGTTGTGCAGTAATCGAACCACTGAAAAATACACTATATTTTTCTAATTTATCTATCCATTTGGAATTAGAAAAGATGGAGCAGTGTTTTGTTCCGTTAAGAAACAAATTCTTTGCTAAAGATTCTAAAATAAAAAAATTATCAAAAGAAGATAGTGATGCATATAACTTAAAATCGTTTACAAATAATTCACTGTGCCATTTCAAACCATTATAAATATTATCAATCAAAAGAAAACCTTCATTATTTGACAACAATGTTTGGATTTTTACAATTTCTTCGTTTGAAAGGCATACACCGGTTCCGAATAAAGGATTATTAAGTATAACCAAATTAATTCCTTTAGATTTAATTATAGATGCTATTTTAGCATAATTGATATCATATGCAGATTCAACATATATTTTTGCATCAAGATGTTTTAGAATTTCAATATATATATAATAGATTGGAGATAATAACAATACATTTAAGTTTTTCTTTTCGTTTAGTATAGTTAAAATACAAAGCCAAGCAGCTAAAGTTCCGTTCGACATGAACATAAAATTAGAAGAGGAAATTCTATATTTTTTAAATTCTATATTTTCTGATACAATATTTTCCTTTAAGTTTATAAATTCATCAGAAAAAAAATATTGATTTACTTCATATTGATGTAATTTATTATATTCGGTAACTTTATTTTCTGGAAATGGAAGTATTTCCTCATCTTTATTCCAAGTAGAAATAAACAAAGTATCATTTCCTTTTAATCCTATCAATGTAGAAATATCACTAGAATAATCTGAACATATCCGCATTTGATCACCTACCATAATATTTTATTTTGAAAGATAACTCTTAATTATCCTTCAAAATTTATAGCTGAAATATAATATTACGATGTCGTTGATATCTTTTTTGGTTTGATAAAGGTGTTGTATCCGGTTACAATTATTGCAATATCCTTTTAAATAGAGTATGATATAACATATGTAAATTTATGAAAATAAGGAAAATCAGGAAGGAGCAAGTCAGCCATGAAAGGATACCATTACATCAAAAGAGGAATTGATATCATATTAAGTGGGATGGCGATCGTGATCTTATCACCACTCCTTCTTTTTTTATGTATTGCGATCAAACTGGATACACCGGGACCGATATTATTTAAGCAGAAGCGTGTCGGCATCCACCGGAGTTTCTTCCAGATTTACAAATTCCGTACTATGCGGATTGACACACCAAAGGATGTGCCGACACATATGCTGGAGAATCCGGAGCAGTACATCACAAAGGTGGGAAAATTCCTGCGCAAAACCAGTCTGGATGAACTGCCACAGATTTTTAATATCTTCAAAGGAGAAATGAGTATCGTAGGACCGCGGCCGGCACTGTGGAATCAGGATGATCTGGTAGCAGAGCGTGAGAAATATGGTGCCAATGATGTGACACCGGGGCTGACCGGGTGGGCACAGATCAATGGCAGAGATGAACTGGAGATTCCGGACAAAGCAAGACTGGATGGCGAATATGTCAAACATCTGGGACCATGGATGGATCTGAAATGTTTTCTTGGCACAATTGGCTCCGTGCTCATGCACGATGGAGTGGTTGAAGGTGGAACCGGCGAACTGAACAAAGAGGAAGAAGAGACAGAAGCACACAAAAGCGAAACAGCACAGAGCAGCGCAAAAAAGGAAACCATTGCAAAAGACACAGAAGAAAGTGAAAAGGGCAGGAGAAAAAAGAAGATTCTGATCACCGGAAGCGGCAGTTATGTGGGAACTTCCGTGGAGGCATGGCTGAGACAATGGCCGGAGTACTACCAGGTTGACACGCTGGATATGAGAACCCCAACATGGCGGACACACGATTTTTCTGCATATGATGTGGTTTATCATGTGGCGGGAATCGCACATGCAGATGTGGGACAGGTGACGGAAGAAGAAAAGAAGCAGTATTACCGTGTGAATACAGATCTGGCAGTAGAGACAGCCGAAAAAGCCAAAAAGGAAGGCGTGCAGCAGTTTCTCTTTATGTCTTCTATGATTGTATACAGCGGATGTAGAGAAAAGAAAATTACAAAAAATACAATTCCCAAACCATTGAATTTCTATGGAGACAGCAAATGGCAGGCGGATCAGAAAATACAGGCACTGGCAGATGAACGTTTTAAAGTTGTCGTATTGCGTCCGCCGATGATTTACGGAAAGGGATCAAAGGGAAACTATCCACAGCTTGCAAAACTGGCAGGAAAGCTTCCGCTATTTCCGATTGTACATAATCAGCGTTCCATGCTTTATATAGAAAATCTGGCACAGTTTGTCAAACGGATGATCGACAACGAAGAGACCGGAGTGTTTTTCCCACAGAACGAGCAGTATATCAATACTTCGGATCTGGTGCAGATGATCGCTATGGTAAAAGGACACCGGCTTGTGATGATTCCAGCGACTGGCTGGATCATCCGGCTGATGAAAAAGATTCCGGGAAAAATTGGCACCCTGACGGGTAAAGCGTTTGGTGACAGTGTGTACGATATGCAGATGAGTGAATATAAGGAAGAATATCGTGTGTGTGACTGGAAAGAGTCGGTAAGAAGGACGGAAGGATAAGAGCTGGAATGGGAAAATCTTGCATAAATAAAAGAATTAAAGTATGATACTACTGAAAAGATGATAAATAGCTTAATGGTATGCATTCGAAGGTTTAGGAGATAGAAAAGCGTGAGAATAGACAAACTGCAAGTGCACAATTTCAGAGGTTTTTCAGATACAGAAATAGTATTAAACGGAAAAGATGCCATTTTTTATGGAGTAAACGGAATGGGAAAATCGTCAATACTGGATGTCTGCAATCTTCTCTTTTCCAGAATTATGCAGGAAGCAGCACAGGATGAACAGATAACAGCCTCTCTTTTAGGAGAAAAAGATGTAAAAGTTGGAGAAGAAGAAGCAAAAATAACGTTGTTTCTTGAAGATCAGGGAAATAATTTTCATTATTACCGAAAAAGAATCCAGGGGAAAAATCTGCATAATTCCAAAGAACTGAAGAGAGTTTCGGAATATATTCGAAAACAGTATCTGGGAGATTATTTGGAAACAGAAGAAGAGTATGAAAACGATGACACGGAAACACCACAGAAAGAGTTTACTTTAAATAATGAAAATATTCCTGTTTATGTGTTTTATGGAGTTGACCGCTATAATGAAAAAACACGTAAATTGAGAAGGCGTTATACAGGAGCAGCAGGGAAGCTGGATGCGTGGAGAGATTCTGCATTTGGAGGAGTGATCAATTTCCGGTTATTTTTTGAATGGTTCCGGGGAAGACAGGAATATGAAAACAGTATACGAGTGGAAACGCCGAATGCAGAAGATCCACAGTTACATGCAGTAAAAAAAGCTATATTAAACGCATTGGGAGATGGATTTTCGGAAATTCGTGTGAAAGTAACAGAAGAAGATGCGGAACTTATTGTCATCAAAAAAGAATTGGAATTGGCATTTTATCAATTGTCAGAAGGAGAAAAAAGTGTAATCGCACTGGTAGGCGATCTGAGCCGGAGGCTGGCAATTGCAAATCCAAAGAGGGAGAATCCGCTGGAAGGGGATGGCATTGTGCTGATTGATGAAATTGATCTGCATCTGCATCCGAAGTGGCAGGAGAAGATTTTTCCGGCTTTACAGAATACTTTTCCAAATATTCAGTTTATTGTTTCCACACATGCTCCGAAAGTGCTGGAGTCTGTGGATGAAAATATACAGGTAATACGTTTGCATGAAGATGCAGAAACGCACCTGGTTTTGGCAGAACCGATGGAGCCGATGAACGGCTGGGATGTCAATACAATTCTGGAAGATTACATGGATACCGAAGTATATAACAGGAAGACAACGGAACTCTTAGAGCAAATAAATGTGTATCTGAATGAAAAAGCATATGATGAGGCAGAAAAACTTGTAAATAAGCTTGCATGGATGACATCGGAAGAGAATACGAAAGTTGTGCGTGCAAGAATCTTGATTGCAAAAGGGCGATAAAGTTTTTATGATTTATATTCAAAAGACAGGTGAACCAGAAGAAGTAAGCCGGTGGAAGAAAAAATTCAAGAATAAGCATAAAAGAGAAGCAGGGTATGAGGATATCCGGCATGAAAAGGAACTGCAAATATTAAAGAATGCATTGCTTGCAGAACAGAGACATCTTTGCTGCTATTGTTGTTCTTATATTAAAAATACAGAGACTGAAGTACAAAAGAATAGTTTTCATGTGGAACATTTTCGACCTCAGGCACAAAATCAGGATTTATCTCTGACCTATAATAATCTTCATGCTTCTTGTAATGGAGACAATCGCAGGCACTGTGGGCATAAAAAAGAAAATAATTTTGATGCAAAGCGGATGATTTCTCCGCTGGAGAAGGATTGTGAAAGTCATTTTCGATATCAGCAGGATGGAACAATACAGCCGGCGGAAAAGACAGATGAGGCAGCTGAGTATACAATTACAAAGTTGAACCTGAATGATAAACGTTTATGTCGTGCCAGAGAAAACGCTTTATGGACGTTTAATGTGTTCCAGTTGAATGGAGAAGAAAAACAGCGGGAATTGAAAAAATTTGAATGTTCAGAAGAACTGCCACCTTATTGGGACGCAATTAAATATTTTTTGACACAGGGAGACTGATATACGTGAAATATGATAGAAATCTGGTCGCTACAATCATTGAAAACGAATTTTGGGATGACTTGTATAATGAAATTGACGATTCTGTTATGAACATGGAAGGTCAGGAATTGGATGAAGCGTTTGAGACATATGTTGACTATGCAGAATTGGATCAAATAGAAAATGTCAAAGTTGTCCGGGTAGAACAGGAAGAGGATGATACATGTACGATTGTGAGAGGCATATTGGAAGCTGATGTTTCTCTTGATGGTTATGTATATTTTGAAGGGGAAAATAATATGGTGAACAGTTCGGAAGTCACATTGGAATTCGAATTTCAATTTGAGCATCAGAATGGGAAAAATCGCCAATTTGTGTCCCGGGTAATTGCATAACTTATAATTGATAGAAGATATCATGAAGAATAAAAAATGGTAGTTTCTGTAGAAACTGTGATAGGACAGATTAATAGAAAGAGTGGAGGTTTAGGGATGCCGTACGTGTCACCTGTTGTTGAAAATGATTTTAAAGACCGGTTGAACAAGTGCGTAGATATTATTAAAAATTCGAGTATCAAATATCAGAGTTTTGGGATTTTTGGAAGCTACGCGAGAAATGATTATAAGGCCAGCAGTGATATCGACTTTTGCATCATAGTTCCGGAAAAACCGGAAAGATGGATGATGGGAGCCTTGCGGGAAGAACTCGAGATGTTGCATGCGGATGTGGTTTTTGTAACACCGCAGTATTTCGAACATGATAATTCAAAGTTTACACAACAGTTAAGAAGAGATTATAAGGAGTTGAAAATATGATAAAGGCAAATTCTTATTATTCTATTGCGTGCAATGAATTCTGGTATTTAAGGGATGCAGTGTCACCTGTATACTGCAATCCGGCTGCAGCTTCGGCACAGCAAATCGCAGAAAAAATGTTGAAATCCGTGGCAGAACTGGTTTGTACTGGAATTGAAAAACTAATGACATCCCATAATTTGCGTGCCTTATATGATGAGATTAAAAGGGTGGATACTTCCTTACAATTAGAGAGGAAGGATCTGGCATTACTCAAAGACTATTATTATGATGCAAGATATCCGGGGGATAATTTTGTTATTGTGACAGTGGATGAGCTACGTGAGGCATTGGAGATCATGCTTGACGTTGTAGAAGCTGTAAATTGCTGGAGAACGTCTCATGAATTGGAGATATTAATTGCTGATCCGAGAGGGGAGTTTCAATCAGCGATGAGCAGATTGAAATAGAAATTTTGAAATTATGTGAAAACTTATATACGCAGAATATTAATGCATTATTAAAAAATATGGAGCCATAGTTTCGGTAGAAGTGATAAAACCGGTTGGATGATAAGTCTGACTGGTTTTTTACATTGAGTAAGATAAAGGTTCGTGATATAATAAAAATAATATTTATTGGATTTGGGGTTACGGAAGACAGAGGACAAGGGAATGCATATAGTTAAGGAACTTATCGATAATATATCATCAACAAGCCTGAATAGATTTCTTACCGAACAGAAAATTGCAAATGAGCAGAGGCTGTCTTTTTCGGACCAGCGGGTTTTGCTAGAACAGCTTTGTCAAAGCGGATTGATTTCTGTTGAGGATCTGAATGATTTTTTCTTTCAAGAATTATTATATGGTCATCATCGATTGATGCGCGTGTATTCATTAACTGCTTCGACCTGTCTGCGATTAAAGAGCAGGGATTCGTGGGGCAGACTTATGCGCAAATTCCAGATCCCAGATTGGACGTACAACCAGATCATAGCGACGATTCCACAGAAGGAAGACTCCACGAAGCTTGCAGCGATACAGGAAGAAAGAAGGAATGGAAATTTAATCAGGGTGCATCTGATTTTTGTATTCTGCATGTTAAAAGATTCTGCAGGTCCGATCGAGGAGGAGTGTTCCTATCTTCCGGTAACCATTGATCTGGAACAGCGCTGCATGATTGTTAAAGTATGGAATCAGCATGGAATTATACAGGAGAGCCGTCCGCAGATTCAGCTTGATAAAATCTATAGTATAGTAGAAGAAACATTAGAACTGGAATTGGACAACAATAGAGAGGTTGATCCTCAGAATGTATTGTATGACATGAGCAAAGAATTGTTCAACCAGTTTTTTGAACGGCTTCCAAATATAAAAGAGATTGATGATAAGAGAGAGAGCCTTAGCAGCATTATCGATGCAATGTTACAAAATATTCCGTTGCATCATGTGGAACAAAAAGATGGAAAATTATATATGCCGGATGGAATCATTAATTTAGAGGAAGAACTATATCGCCTGATTCAACAGACCGCATTATATGATTACCGGGAAGATCATGCATTGAATACGCTTCTTCCAAGCGATGAAAAATATATATCAAAAATTCGATTCAGTGACAGAGATAATCTGTCGGCAAACTTAACAGGAGAAAATGGTGTAGATTGTATTTATGATGCCAAGACGTTTATGTGTATCAGGGATTCTTTGGATATCGTGAAAAGAATTATTTCCCTGACGGTCAATTTTCCGAGAGCGCGAGGGGTATTACAAGTGAAATATGAGGCTGATAATTATCAGTTTCTGACGCTGCACATTTTGGAAGGAAAATATTATTCGAAAGAAGAATTCCAGCAGATATGGGGGCTTTATAAAGAGTATGAACGAAAGAGAAGCGGTTCGGCAATGTATGAAAATCCTGCCGCAGTTGACACAAAGGCAATGTAAACAGTTTACGACGCAGGACCTGAGTGAACGGCTGGATCTGGAAATTACATATACCAAAAGTATGCTGCAGGTTCTGTGTGCAAAAAATCTGGTTCGAAAAGAACTGCACTATAGCTGTCCACAATGCCATAGTCAGAATGTCTTCGTATGTGATGGATTTGCTGCTTCGTATCAATGCTATCATTGTCAGGCAATCCTGGAACCGGCACGGGTAGAAAACGAGGGGAGACCGTTTTACAGTGTTTCCAAGGATGACTTTATGCAGTATACAAAAGAAACGTATCCGGATATCTTTTATATGACATGTGAGCCGGAAAAAGAAATTATTCCATTCCGTCCGGTGGTTGTCGAGCAATCGGAAGAAAATGTTGCTCCGGTGATCGGGGATGACAAGGTGGAGACGGTAGATGATAAAGCTGAGAAAACGGACAATGACCTTGAGAAGCGTGTGGTTAGCTTGGAAAATGATAAAAAGGGGAAGAATTTGTTTTGGGCGATTGTAAAGATGAGTGTATTGTTAGCCATCATGGGGAGTATGACCGTATTTATACTGTATGAATGGGTTGATATTTTTATTTTTAAAGATGCGCAGCCATTTCTTTATGAGATATTTATGCGCGCGATGAATGGAAGTGTGGTCAGGGCAGATGATTTGGGCGGTGTGTTTATTACTTTAATTAGTTGGATATTGACTTTTGTGGTTGGGGCTGTTGATGTATTGGGATGGAAAAGGGTTCAAAAGTATTACAGTGAAATAAAAAAAGAATATTTGAAATTAGAAAATAAAAATAGCTAGGTGGTTATTTTGTGAAAGGGAAAGATGAAACGAGTCCTGATGCTGGCGTCCGTCGCCTCAATGATCGATCAATTTAATATGCCAAACATTGTCTTGCTGCAGAAACTGGGGTACGAGGTAGATGTGGCCTGCAATTTTATCGAAGGAAATACCTGCTCGGATGAGCGTGTCGCAGAATTGAAGCAAAAACTGCAGGATATGCATGTGCGATGCTACCAGATTGATTTCGCACGGAATATCAAACACCTGGGGCAGAACATGAGGGCATTGAGGCAGGTAGAAGGTTTGATGAAGCAAAATGGATACGCATTCTGCCACTGTCACAGCCCGATCGGTGGTGTGGTCGCAAGGATTGCCGGACACCGGACCAGAACAAAAGTGATCTATACCGCGCACGGATTTCATTTCTATCAGGGGGCACCGGTTATGAACTGGCTGGTGTACTATCCGGTGGAGAAGATGCTGAGCCGATGGACGGATGTGTTGATAACGATCAATCATGAGGACTACAAGCTGGCAAAAAAGAAATTTAAGATGAAAAAGCTTACCTACGTGCCGGGAATTGGAATAGAAACGCAAAGGGAATGTTTGTCTCAAAAGGAAAAGGAAGAGAAACGTAAGGAGTTGGGAATTCCACAAGATGCATTTTTGATCACAAATGCTGCTGAGTTCACTCCGAATAAAAATCAGAAGACAGTGATTGAGGCAATCGAACAATTGCATAATCCAAATATTTACTTTGTAATGTGCGGTATTGGAGAAAAGAAAGCAGAATTGGAACAGTATGTGAAAGAGCATGGATTGGAGGAACATATCCGATTTGTGGGATTTCGCAATGATCTGCATGAAATTCTTCAGACATCCGACTGTTTTGTGTTGTCTTCGTTCCGGGAGGGATTATCGGTGGCACTGATGGAAGCCATGGCAGAGGGACTTCCTGTGGTGTGCAGCAGGATTCGCGGAAATGTGGATTTGATAAAAGATGGAAAGGGTGGTATATTAGTATCGCCTGGAAACAAAGAAGATTACGAAGCAGCATTTCGGAAGCTGTATGAAATGAAGCATAAGGAATTAAACACTTTCCAGAGGATGGGACAGATCAATGCAGAAAATGTGAAGTCGTTTGGAAGATCGGCGGTAGAAAGCATAATGAAAGGTGTATATAATAGATCAAAGGATAATTAATGAAAATAGAAACTATAATATCAAGTATAATTACGGCAAGTGTTAGTATAGTAATATGTATGTGGCAGGGAGGATGGAAATATACAACATCACCTCAAAAAGAAAAAATAGAAGAAATAAGAAAGATTGTAATACAATTGAACGATGCATCGTATGAAAAAACGGTTCAATTACTTCAAAGATTAAAAACATATATTTGTTGTGTGGAACAAACAGAACCAAAAGATGGTGATGATTTTTTGTATAAAGTTCATATCTGGAAAATAATAGATAAAATAGAAAGAACAAAGGAAACTTATAAAGATCAAAAGCGGTTGTTGATTGAATATTTGAATTTGTTACTTGCTCGGAATCAAAATTTAATTGAAAAAAATATCAAAAATAAAATATACAAGCTAATTTATAGTCTTTTATTGATAATAATTTCTATATTTTTCGTGTTTGCTTTAAAGCAAGTAAAAGGAATTCAAATGGAATCTGTTATTTTGGGGGGAATTATTTTTATAATTTTGCTGTTTGGGATTATTGGTTGGCTAGAATTTTGTATATTGATCTCAAATATTTGTGTAAAAGGAAAAATTGAAAATTTTCAAATGGGATATAAAAAACGCAAAAGAAACTTCCTTATTATAATTTGGCTATCGTATTATTTGATTTCAATTCCATATTTTTATTTGATGAAAAGAATTTTTGATTATAAAGGCATAAATATGTCAGATATATATTTATTTGCCATATTTGTGTTGGCTTATATTGCTATGCTTATTCAGAGTTTGGAACAAGCAGAAAGATATATGGGCATATATAATTACAATAGAGCGATATGTAATGTGTACAGAAAATATGAAAAACGAAATAGAAAAGTAAGAGTATTGCATTTATTAAAAACGAATAGCTTTTCCGGAGCAGAGAATGTTGCAATCACAATATGCAGAAATTTAAGTGATCAATATGAATGTGCATATGCTTCGCCAAGGGGAGAAATATCCAAATGGCTGGAAAAAGAACATATTACATATTATCCAATGGAAAAATTCAGTACACATGAATTTAAACGAATTATAAAAGAGTTTGAACCAGATATTGTGCATGCGCACGATTTTTCTGCGTCTGTGACAGCAGCAATGAATAAAAAAGATTTTTATGTTATTTCACATTTGCATTGTAATCCGCCGTGGATAAAAAAAGCTGGACTGAAATCAATTGTATATTGGATGAATAAGCGGAAAATGGATCAGATACTCCTGGTATCAAGTTCTATTCAGAAGGAAGCGGTATTCTTTTCAAAAAGAGAAAAGCGAATTCATTTGATAGGAAATCCGGTAGATGAGAAACAAATTTTGAAAAAGGCACAGGAATATACAGTAAATTCATGTGATTTATTATATGTTGGAAGGTTTACAGAAGCAAAAAATCCGAAGTGTTTTATTAATATTGTAAAAAATATGGATGAAAAAGGGCAAAAAATTACCGCAACAATGATCGGAAATGGAGATTTATATGAAGAATGTAAATCTTATATGGAAAATTTGCAGATTTCTGCTACAATAGCATATGAGGGATTTCAGGAGAACCCATATCCATATATGAAGGAAGCGAAGATTTTGCTAATCACTTCAAAATGGGAAGGCTATGGACTGGTTGCACGAGAGGCAATAACACTAGGTACGCCAGTACTTGCTATGGATGTAGGGGGATTACATGAAATTTTTAAAGGTATGCCGGAAGCTTTATGTAAATCGGAAGAAGAAATGAAAGAAAAAGTATATAATCTTTTGATAAAACAAGAAGCATATTCTGCATACAAAGATAAGATTAAAATTTTACAAAAGACAATGATGACATTAAACACTTATTTGAAATCGGTTAAAGATATATACGAGGAGTCAGAATCATGACCTTTCATGTTGCATATGCATGTGACGAAAACTATATAGAACAGACCATGGTATCTATGGCTTCTCTTATGGAACATAATCAAACGCATAAAATCGTGATTTATCTGATTGAAAGCGAAATTGGTAGAGAATCATTGCAAAAGATATGCCATCTTGTGGAACAATATAAACAATCATTCATTTGCATAGCTTTGGATGATTTGCTGAAGGGTATAGATCTTACATTGGATGAAAGACATCCAAAGACTATTTATGCAAAACTTTTTTTGGATCAGGTATGTGAAGCAGATAGAATTCTGTATTTGGATAGTGATACAGTCATAACATCTTCGTTGGAAGAGTTGTGGAACATGGATTTTCAAGATGCGTATATAGCGGGAGTGGCAATGCCATATACGACAGACATAAAACGGAAGTTGGGTCTTACATCGGAAATGGATTACTTTTGTGATGGAATTGTTTTGATAAATTTGAAAGTCTGGAGAAACAAGCAGGTTGCGGAGCAATGCAGAGAATATATTATGAGGCAAAAAGGAAATCCATATATGCTGAGCGAAGGTGTGATCAATGCTGTAGCTGGAGAATACCGGATTACATTACCACCAAAATATAATTTAATGTCTACGTTTTTGCTGTGGAATGCCAAACAGATAAAGGAATTATTTGATGTATCTTATTTTTATACACAGGAGCAAATAGAGCAGGCCAGAAAAAATCCCGTGATCATTCATTACCTAAATGAATTGTATATTCGTCCATGGTATAGAAACAGTGATCATCCATATCGGGATGAATATATGAAATGGCGGGAGAAAATTGGATGGGACATGCCTATGGAGAGTGGAATTCGGAGCGTGCGAACAAAAGGAGTTATCGTATTGAACAAAGTGTTACCGTTTTCTTGGCTTTGCAGGATATATCGGTTGGTTCAGAAACGTAGTAGATAAAGCAGGAGAAAGATATGGTTCATATTATGATGGCAACGTATAATGGAGAAAGGTACATTGCCGAGCAAATTGAATCTATTTTAAAACAGACATATACAGAGTGGAAACTGTTTATAAGAGATGATGGATCAGAAGATTGTACCACTAGAATTATTCAAGAATATATGAATAAATATCCAATGAAGATATTTATGATGGAGTCAAATACAATCTATCATGAGGCGAAAAGGAATTTTGCAGCTTTGTATGAAAAAGTTCCAGAGGCAGAATATTATGCATTTTGTGATCAGGATGACATTTGGAAAGAAAATAAACTGCAAGAGTGTGTAAGTTACTTTCAAAGAAATGAAAATTCGATTCCGACTTTGATATATCATGACATGTATGTAGGAACAGATGAAAATCATGTGATTGACAAACCATATTTTGAATATTCTGGACTTCGATTAGATCCTGATATGCCATTCCAACGAACATTGCTTTATAATACAATACCTGGATGTGCAATGCTTTTTAATGACAAATTACGAAAAGCGGTAAAAAAAATTCCGAAAGAGTGTAATATGCATGATTGGTGGATGCTTTTATGTGTGTTGGCATTAGATGGTAATGTAATATATTGTGATGAGAAACTTAGTATTTACCGTCAACATGCAAGCAATGAAATTGGTGTAATAAAGAAAACGCCGGCTTGGAAACTCACTTTGAAGTGCTTTGAAATTTTTAGAATAAAATATTATTTGAATAGAAATAATCTGTTGAAAAAAGAACGGATTATACAAACGAAAGCTTTGTGTGAAATACTGTGCAATAAAATTTCGAGAAAAAATAAGAATGTATTGGAAGAATATTTGAAATTATTAAAAAACGGACGGGGAGTTAGTGCTTATTGTCGAGCCAGAAAGCAAGGATTGGTGTTTGAAAATAAACTATATACATTTAAATTTTATTTGATTTAGACTGAAAGTTAAGAAAGGGAAAATGATGTCAAAAAAAAGATTTCTTTTGATAATCTGCATTATACTACTGGCAGTAATAGGAAATTTTTCTATTATACATATCAAGAGTAATTGTGATAATGAAACATGCAAGGTTAATTTTTTAATCAACGCAGATCAGGCTGGAAATTATCAATTATATTATGGAAATGATACAAATTTCACGGAAGAACAGTCCGTAATTGTCACTTATAAGACTGCCGGGAAAAATCAAAAATTAAGTTTTGAAATTCCGTGTAGTGCAAAATATATTCGATGGGATATTAATCAGTGCGTTACAAATACACAGCTGCTAGATGCGTATGTGAAATATAAAGGGTATACGGGTGCAATTTCTCAAGATAGTATAGTGAATTCGCAGAATCAGGTAATGATAGATAAGATTGTAAAAAAGAATGGTTCTGTATATATTCAAACATCAGGAAGTGATGCAAATATAACATTGAATATTCAGTCGCTTGGATTGGAAGAAAAGGTTGGGGAATATGTAAAAAGAACAGATGACATAAAAAAATGGATATTATGTATTGTTTTAGATCTCATACTTTGTTTCATATATAAAAGTATTGCTGATATAAAGAAATTACTGAAAGATATTTTGATCAACAGAGAAATGATTTTTCGGCTTTCTAAAAATGATTTTATGGTGAAATATGCCGGATCATATTTTGGAATTATTTGGGCATTTGTTCAGCCGATGGTCACAATTCTTTTATATTGGTTTGTTTTTCAAATGGGATTTCGTTCAGGCGCTGTGGGTGAAACACCATTTGTCTTATGGCTGATTGCCGGTATGATTCCGTGGTTTTATTTTTCAGATGCAATCTCTACCGGGACAAATAGCCTGATTGAATATAGTTATCTTGTGAAAAAAGTAGTGTTTAATATCAGTATTCTTCCGATTGTAAAAGTAATATCAGCATTATTTGTACACTTGTTCTTTTTGATTGTCATGGTGTTGATTTTTGCTGTTTATGGATATGTGCCGGATTTGTATACTATTCAGATTGTTTATTATCTGTTTTGTATGTTTGTGTTTGCATTAGGATTGGCGTATATAGGGAGTGCATTGATTGTTTTCTTTAGAGATCTGGGACAGATTATCAATATTTTATTGCAAATTGGAATGTGGATGACCCCTATTATGTGGCAGAATACGATGTTGCCGAAGTCATGGCAGCCATTTTTGAAATTAAATCCTATTTATTATATTGTATCGGGATATCGTGATTGTCTGATTAATAAGATTCCATTTTGGCAGCACAATACATGGACCATATGTTTTTGGCTGGTTACAGCAACTTTATTCCTTGTTGGAATTCGATTATTTAGCAAATTAAAAGTGCATTTTGCAGATGTACTATAAATAACAGGAGAAAAGAATTGGAAACCATTATTGATATTAAGCATTTAAATAAAGTATACAATTTATATGATAAACCAATTGACCGTTTAAAAGAGGTATTAAGTCCTACCCATAAATGTTATCATAGAGAGCATTATGCATTAAATGATATAAATTTAGAAATAAAAAAGGGTGAGTCTGTAGGAATTGTAGGAAAAAATGGTTCGGGAAAATCAACTTTGTTAAAAATCATTACAGGGGTATTAAATCCTACAAGCGGAGAAATGAATGTACAAGGGAAAATTTCAGCACTTTTGGAATTAGGAGCTGGGTTCAATCCAGAGTATACAGGAATAGAAAATATTTATTTGAATGGTACAATGATGGGCTATTCCAAAGCGGAAATGGATGAAAAAGTAGATGATATTATTGCTTTTGCTGATATAGGGGATTTTATTAATCAGCCAGTCAAAACATACTCTTCAGGTATGTTTGCAAGACTGGCATTTGCTGTTTCTATTAATGTAGAGCCGGAGATTCTTATTGTGGATGAAACCTTGTCTGTTGGAGATACGAGATTTCAGATAAAATGTATGGATAAAATGAAAGAAATGATGGAGGGAGGAACAACAGTTTTATTTGTTTCTCACGATATTAATGCAATTCGAAGATTTTGTACCCGATGTATATGGATAAATGAAGGTAAAATGAAAGAAGCTGGTTCTGTAAATATGGTGTCGGATCATTATATAGATTTTTTGAAAATGTTGGATGCTGAGAATCAAGTAGGGGTTGAGAATGATAAAATGGATGGGTTTATTCCCAAAAAAGGAATAGTAGCAGAAATTATTGATTTTAATATTTTAAATGTGAAAAATGAAAAAGTAGATGAAGTATATTATGATGAAACAGTGAAAATTCAAATTGTATATGATGTATACGATGAAAAGATAAAATATCCTGTTATGGGGGTTGCTATAAGAGGGTGCGATGATAAATATATAAATGGTCTTAATACATTGTTGGATAAAAAGGCGATTTCTTGGAAATATGGAAGAAATATAATGGAATTGGAATACGTAGATGGAATTCTTGCATTAGGCGGTAGATATTATTTTGATGTAGCTTTATATGAGCAAACTGCTACAGTGCCAATACAATACATTTCAAAAGTGAAAGAATTTAATGTAAAGGCAAATTATGACGGTGAGGGAGTTTATATTATACCACACAGATGGAGGAATAGATAAAATGAACAAATATGATTTTGAGTTAGATGTTGAAAGTGAAAATTCATTATCAGTTATTATAAGTATGATAAATAGAAATAGTACTATTTTAGAATTTGGACCAGCGAATGGTCGGTTGACTAGGTATTTACATGAAAATTTAGGTTGTATTGTTGATATTGTGGAAATTGATTCAGAGGCAGGAATCGAGGCCGCAAAATATAGTCGTAATTTTTTGGTGGGACTAGAAGATGGAAATATAGAGAATTTTACATGGTGTCAGAAGCTTAACGAAAATAAATATGACTATATAATTTTTGCAGATGTATTAGAACATTTACATGATCCCAAGGAAGTATTGATCAGGGTTAAATCGCTTTTAAATGATGATGGGGTAGTTTTATTATCGGTGCCTAATATTGCACATAATGCTGTTTTGTTAAATTTGTTGGAAAATAAATTTCCATACAGAAACGTAGGATTGTTGGATAATACCCATATACATTTTTTTGCATATCATGATTTAAAAGAAATGATAAAAGAATGTGGATATTATTGCCTTGAACAAAAAGCAACATATTGCAAACCAGAAAATACTGAGTTTCATAATTCGTATGATTCTATAGAAAAAGATATGAGGAGACAATTATGTAATAAAAAATATGGAAATGTATATCAATTTGTTTTTAAAATTGCAGATAGAACGAATGAAGAAGTTTCAACCATAGCAGAGACAGAGTGCGTTGATCGAAATATGGATTATGAATTGAGTTGCTATCTGAAAGAAGACGAAAATAGTGATTTTTCGGAAGTGTTATGTGAAAAAAAGTTTTATAAACCCGGAAAGAATAGATTTATATTTGATTTCTCAAAATATAAAACAATTGCACAATTAAGAATTGATCCAATGGAATGCAATTGTGTTATTAAAAACTTAAAAATTGGGGAAGTGGAGGATAAAAAAGAACTTGAAATTGTTCATACAAACGGCTTAAAAACAGATGACAAGTATATCTTTAAAACAGATGATCCTATGATTATTGTGGAGAAACCAAAAGAAAAAAAGCTCGCTATTGAATTTGAAGTTTTAGAATTTGAAAGCTCAACTGTAGATGCTTTATATGATATAGAAATTATGAAAATGGAATATATAAAAAGAGTGGAAAAATTAAAAAATGATAATCAAAAAGCGAAAAAAAACATCGAAGCATTACAGCTGCAGGATCAAGAAAATAAGCAGAAGATAGATGAATTACAGTTATGTGGAGAAGAAAATAAGAAAAAAATAGATGAATTAAAAATGGAATTGTGCGCAAAGGAAAATAAAATTACACAATTGGAAATTCAATTGAGTGCAATTTTAGAGTCTGAATGCTGGAAATTAACCAAACCACTTAGGGTGATTTTGAATAAAGTAGAGAAAAATAGATATTTTGATTTGATATATAGGGGAATTTATAGCTTAAAAGTAAATGGTGCTCATGAGACATGGAATAAAATAATACGAAAGTATAGAAAAAAGTTTAATAAATCTAACATGCCAATTGTAGATGAAATAGATGCACTGAATAGTTCTGGGAAGATTCAAATGGAAGAAATTCAAGAAATAAAAGATTTGAATAAGACGATTGCTGTTCATTTACATTTGTTTTATATAGACTTACTTAAGGAGTTTTTTGAATATTTAAATAATATTCCGTTTGCTTTTGACCTATATGTGTCATGCAAAAGTAAAACGGATATAGAAAAAATAGAAAAAACTTTTAAAAAATTAAAGAATGTTAAAAAAATTACAGTTTTAGAAACGATTAATAGAGGGAGAGATATAGCTCCTTTCTATGTGCAGTTTGGAAATCAATTAAAGGAGTATGATTATTTACTACATATTCACTCCAAAAAATCTCTTTTTACAGGGGAAGAACAATATGGATGGCGTAGATATTCCTTGGATTCTTTATTGGGAAATGCTGACCTTATTAGAAAAATTTTCTCATTATTTGAAAGTGATAAGAAGATTGGATTGTTTTTTCCAGAGACGTATGGGAATATGCATATTATTGCTCAAGATTGGCTTGCTAATAAGCAATTAGGAAAAGAACTTTTATCTATGTTGAGAATTCCGTTTGACGATGGACTATTTAATTATCCGGTAGGTAGTTTCTTTTGGGTAAAAGCACAAGCAATAAAGCCAATTTTTGATTTAAAATTGAAATATGAGGATTTTCCAGAAGAAAACGGGCAAACAGATGGAACGTTGGCTCATGCATTAGAAAGAGCAATTTCTTTTGTCGTAAAACATGAAGGTTATGAATTGGCAATTCATGATTTGGAAGGAAAATCTGTATTTATTGGGAAAAGTTATAAATTATTTCAGGAATATTTTTCCTTAGATTCAGATGCGGTACAATATCATTTGAGCCAGTACGAGTTAGTTAGTTTTGATATTTTTGATACCCTGATTACAAGAGAAGTTTTAGAGCCAGATGATGTATTTAAAATTGTGGAAAATCAAATTATAAAAAAATATGGTTTCAAAATTGATTTCATACGTGTTAGAAAAATGGCAGAGCAACTTGCATGGCAAAAAAAAGGGGCATGGACTAATATTTATGATATTTATGATGAATTATCTTCTATATGTAAGGAAATTGATGAAAAAAATTTGAAACAAATAATGAAATTAGAAATTGACATAGAAATAAAATTATGTGTTCCGAGAAGAGACATGTTGAAGATCTTTAATCATGTAAAGAAAAATAAATGTAAAATAATTTTAGTAAGCGATATGTATTTGCCATCTGATGTTCTTTCTAAAATGTTAGAAAAATGTGGATATACAGGCTATGATGATATATGGGTATCTTGCGAAAAGGGGACTCGAAAAGATGATGGCAGTATGTGGGATTTGTTTTTTAATATATATGGTGCATTTAGAACTATTCATGTTGGAGACAATCCTAGATCGGATATTCAATTGGTGGGAGATAAGAAGAGAGATACATTTTATGTGATGAATCCATGTACTGCTTTTAAATTATCTGAAATTTATCCTAAATTTAAAAAGTATATGGGTACATCTATAGAAAATTCCATTTGTCTTGGACTTGTAATCAATAATGGAATATATAATTCTCCTTTCTCATTGAAAAAGAATGGGGAACCAGAATTCGAATCAGAGGATCAGATGGGATATATTAGTTTAGGTGTATTGTTTTCAAAATTTACTGAATGGATAGTAGAAAAGAAAATAGATCAATCCAAACTTCTATTTTTAGCTAGAGAAGGTTATTTCTTACAAAAAATCTATAAGCAATTTCTTTCTATAACCAGTAAGGAAAAGGGGGATGATTCAGTATATTTTTTGACATCAAGGAGGGCTGTTTCCGTTGCTGCAATAAAATCATGGGATGACGTAAAAGAAATATTAGAACAATTTTATAGAGGAAAATTATCAAATTTATTGTATGCAAGATTAGGATATAAGTGGCCGGAAGACTTGTATGATTGTGAAGTGGAGATGCCTAGGGACAGTAATTTTGTAATGGAAAAGATATTTCCTTATAAAGATTCTATTTTAAAAATAGCCCAAGAAGAAAAGAATACTTATATGAAATATCTTAAAGAAATATGTAGTCATGATGAAAAATTAACGGTTGTGGATGTTGGATATAGTGGCACAATTCAATATTATCTAATGAAGTTGATGAATGAAAATATTGATGGGCTTTATTTGTGTACACTTTATAACAAAAAGCCGGAAAAAATAGGCGGAATAAGTAATGCTTTATATGAAAATAATACAGAAGAACAGCAACAAAATTCTAAGATTTATCAATCACAGTTATTTTTAGAAGCTGTATTGAAGGCTCCATATGGGCAATTACTGTATTTCAAGGAAAATGATGATAAAGCGATACCTGTTTTTAAAGAAGGAAATGAATATAATGCAGCGATAGAGAATGTACAAAAAGGAATTTTACGGTTTGCAGAAACCTATTGGAATTTAATGAAAACTTTTGAAAATAAGTGGAAAACAGATGAAAATTTGGCAGAAGATTTATTATATTATAGTTTAAAAGGAGAGTGGATGCCTAAAAGGATGGAAGAAATATTTATAGTTGAGGATGATTATTGTTCAAATGGAAAACTTAGTTTTGATAAAAAAGGGAAAAAATGGAGACTAATATGAAAACCAAAATATTATTGAAATATGTTAACGAGTATTAGTACATCAATGTCATTTTATTTGGCTGTTTTCTGGTAAAAGTATCGTATAGAAAGGCATTTGTCAATTCAAAAATAGTTTAGTTAAGTTTGGAGAATAAACAAGAATGTTTTTTGACGAGATTTTTTGACGTGTCATTGCAGGAAGGATGCCATATAATTACTCTTTCCAATGACAAACAGACAGATTCTGAATCTGTTTCATTAAGAAGTATAATGGAAACGAGTGCAAAGCTATGCGATATACAAAATCCAGGGTTCTCTTTGATTTGAGAGATATAGGATATTTTCTGTCGTGTCTGATGGTTGTCTAGTACTTTTGAAATAATAGAGATGTATATTAATAAGTTTTCGAAATTTAAGATAAAATATACATTCAAACCGTGTTGAGTTATAAGTTATAAGTTACAATCTTATCAAGAAAGGGACTATCAAAGATATTAGGTGATTTATGAAAATTGAAGAGTTACAAGAAAAAATTGTGTGGATTATAAGTATAGGATTCATTTTTATTATGATTGGTGGATTATTTTTAAAACATTATGAAGTACGAAATGTTTTATTTGAGTCCACGAAATGTCAATATGTAACGGGTAATGAGTTTGAATATTGTATTGACGTTTTTTCGTTAAAAAATGATGGAAATATTACAGGATGGTTAATTAAACCAGAAGAAGATATGAATACTGTTGCAATAAAGGTTGTTTTTAAACAAAAAAATGGAAAGAAAGCTTATATTATACCTACAACGATGCAGGAGCGTAAAGATGTTTCAGATGCAATGGCAGATGGAAAAAACTATGACCATTCAGGGTTTGATGTTAAAATGTATAATGTGAGTAAAAAATTGGATGTTCAAGGTAAAGAGTATGTAGTATGTTTTTATGTGAAAATAAATGGAAAAGAATATTTATATGATACACAAAAAACTTTATGGGATATATCGGAGGAAATGCAATGAAGGACAGGTTGAAGGTTATTAAAAAGCAAATAAACGAAAGAGAGGACTTGGTTTTTCTTATTGTTTCCGTTTTATTTGGAATAATAATGTCTTTTGCAAAAATGGGGGGAGATGATGCGGCTATAATAAATGCTATGCATAATTTTTCAATAATGGATGCATGGCAACAAGAAAAATTAAATTGGGTTAGATGGTCTTCGAGAATATTAGTAAATTTTGTAAATAGATGTATGCTGGGGCTGCCACATTGGATATGGAGTTTTTATTTAGCTATTTCAATGTTTGTTTTATTAAAAGCGTTATCTGAATTGTTTGTAAAAAACAATAAAAAATTTTGTAATTTATTTATTGTTTGTATTGTCTTGATGATGCCGTGGCAACAATTATCAACTGCGGGGTGGATATGTACTACGGGAACATATTTTGGACCAGTTGCTTTTGGGATTATGGGGCTTGTTCCTATTGCTAAATGTTATAAAAAAATTAGATGTTCGTTGTTAGAGACAATTTTTTATGCAGTTTGCTTGATTTATGGAACCAATATAGAACAGATGATGGTAATTGCTGTAGGGTGCTATACTGTTGCAGTAATATATTTTGTGCTAAAAAAAAGAAATGCGAAACTGATTTTTGCTAATTTTTGCGTAACTATGATGTCGGTAGTGAATTTTTTGATGTGTCCGGGAAATTCTAGTAGACAATTAAGTGAAGAAGCTACTTGGTTTCCAACATTTTCTATGTTGAATAAAGTAGATAAGGTTGATATTGGGTTATTTACTACCTTAAGAAATATATTTTTGGATAACTCATTTTTATTTATTTTAATTATTATTATAACGATGTCTTTTATAGCAAATAAAAAATATGTGGGGAAAAATTATAAATATATAGCATTTTTCCCAACGATCGCATTGATGTTGCTTGGTCCATTTAAGAACTTTTTAATGTTATTTTTCCCTCATATTAGTGGGATATATAGCGAATGGTCTGAATATGGACTATTTACTGTTGATAATGCAAAAGGCATTTCCGCTTATGCAATTTATCTAATATTAATGATAATGTTATTAAGTATTTTGTTGCTTATTATTTTGGTGAGCAATTCAATAGAAGATCTGATTGTTTATGTTACTATATTGGCATTGGGACTAATTTCTAGAATTGCTATTGGTTTGTCTCCAACTATATATGGTTCTGGTACTAGAACATTTGAAGTATTTTATATGTGTATTATTATTGTGGGGGTAAAAGTATTTGCGGAAAATATTGTTGTTGAAAAGATGAATGCAAAAACTGTAAATATACTTGAAATGATGATGGTATTTAGTATTGTAATTTCTTTTGTGGAGATAGGTGGACTTGTAAGAACAATGTTTTAGATTTAATTATAAGTATAATTCAAGTTAGGAGAAAATACTATGAAAACAGTGATTTTAGCAGGTGGTTTCGGAACAAGAATTTCTGAAGAGTCTCAATTTAGGCCGAAACCTATGATTGAAATAGGTGGAAAACCAATTCTTTGGCATATTATGAAGGAATATTCTTATTATGGATATAATGATTTTATTATATGCGCTGGTTATAAACAGTATGTTATCAAGGAGTGGTTTGCAAATTATTTCCTACATAACAGTGACGTGACATTTGATTATAGTAATGGTAAAAATGAAATGACGATTCATGAATCACATACTGATCCTTGGAAAGTTACAGTTGTTGATACAGGACTAAACACTATGACAGGGGGACGAATCAAAAGAGTTCAGAAATATATAGGCAATGAGCCTTTTCTGATGACGTATGGTGATGGTGTATGTGATGTAAATATAAGCAAATTGGTTGAGTTTCATCAAGCGCATGGTAAGATGGCAACTTTAACAGCAGTTTTTCAAGAACAACAGAAGGGTGTTTTGGATATTGGCGGAGATAATGCAGTTAAATCTTTTAGAGAAAAAAATATATCGGATGGAGCTGCAATTAATGCTGGATATATGGTGTTGCAACCGGAAATTTTTGATTTAATTGAAGGAGACAAAACAGTATTTGAAAAGGAGCCGCTTGAAGCTTTGGCAAAACAAGGAGAATTAATGTCTTATATGCATAGGGGATTTTGGCAATGTATGGATAATGCAAGGGAAAAATTAATGTTAGAAAAAATGTTAGAAGCCAATAGAGCTCCATGGAAAAAATGGGAAGATTAGAAATGGAAAAAGTATACAAAACGAAAAAGATAAGTATTGTTATTCCTACTTATAATGAAGAAGAAAATATTGAACCTATTACAGAAGCTGTGTTGAAAGAAATGAAAGATAATTTACCGGAATATGATTATGAAATTTTGATCATTGACAATGATTCGCAGGATAACACAAGACCGATAATAAGAGAATTGTGCAAAAAAAATAAAAGGATAAAAGCTATATTTAATGAGAAAAATTTCGGACCAGATAATTCACCCTATTATGGATTACTTCAGGCATCTGGGGATTGTGCTATTTTATTCTGTGCAGATTTTCAAGATCCGTTAGACATGATACATAAATTAGTTCGTGAATGGGAAAAGGGATATTCTGTAGTAACTGCAATAAAAACAGAGAGCAAAGAAAATAAATTAGTTAGATTTTTAAGAACAATATATTATAAGCTTATTCGAAAAATTTCTAATACAGAAATTATTGAGCATTTTACGGGATTTGGATGTTATGATAAAGATTTTTTGAAAATTTTACGGGATTTGGATGATCCTGTTCCGTTTCTAAGAGGAGTAGTGGCTGAATTTGCGGGAAATAGAAAGTCTATTGCTTATGAACAACAGAAAAGAAGAGCGGGTAAAAGCCATATTAAGTTTTTTACATTATACGACATGGCAATGAGAAGTTTTACATCATATACAAAGGTAGGACTTAGGATGTGTACCTTTTTTGGATTTGGTGTTGCTGGCATAAGTGTAGTTATAGCTGTTATTTATCTAATAAAAAAATTGATCCATTGGGATGCTTTTGATTTTGGTATTCCTGTTATTTTGATTGGAATGTTTTTTATTGGAGCAGTTCAATTGATTTTTATGGGCTTTATGGGGGAATACATTCTTACAATTAATCAGCGCGTGATGAAAAGGCCGTTAGTAGTTGAACATGAAAGAATAAATTTTGAGTGTAATAGTGAAGAATAAGATTATTTAAAGTATTAAAAAAAATAATACTGCGGACAGAAATAAAGCAATTAAACTTTTGAAAGGATTGAAAATGGAGAATTCTTTGTTTAAAGAAAAAAATGTTTTAATTACAGGGGCGACAGGATTAATTGGGAGCTATCTTGTAAGAAAAATGTTAAAATTGGGTGCAAATGTTATTGCATTGGGACGAAATGCACAAAAAATAGAGAGTGTTTTTAAAGATGAAATCAAGTGCGAAAATTTTAGGCTTATTTCTATGAATATTTCAAAATCATTTCCTGAAAATATAGGAAACGTTCATTATATTTTTCATGCAGCAAGTCCAATTTCAGGTGCAGAAATTGCGTATAAACCGGTAGATACAATAGAAACAAACCTATCAGGAATGAAAAATTGTCTGGAGTTTCTAAAAAAACAAAAAGATAAAAAAAAAATAAATGGAAAAATGATAGTGTTTTCATCAGCGACAGTGTATGGAAATCCGAGTGAAAGTGATAGCACTTTTACGGAAGAACAAACGAACCATGCGGAACAGCTTGAGGCCATAGCAACTCCATATTCAGAATCAAAAAGAATGATTGAAGTGCTTGCAAGAAGTTACTATATACAATATGGTGTTGAGGTGGTGATTGCGCGGATGGGCTATGTTTATGGGTATGCAACATATAAGCCTAATACCGCGTTCTATGAATTTGTAGAAAAAGCTTTAGAGCGTAATGATATTGTTATAAATAATTCGGGAATGGGAAAAAGAGATAACATATATGTAAAAGATGTCGTGGAAGGTCTGGTTTTAATTGCGGAAAAAGGAAAATTAGGTGAAGCCTATAATATATCTTCAAATGGCGAAAAAGGAAATTATAGTGCGATAGACCAAATTGCAGATATTATTGCTTTTTGTTCAAATGAAATGATGGATGGGAAAAAAATTGAAGTTAAAGTAAGAAATTTTGAAAAGAATCGAAAACCAGGGGTAAAACTTAATAATGATAAAATAAAAGAATTGGGTTGGAAAGTAACTACAGATTTGAAAAATGGAATTAAAGAAACAATATGTTTGTATATGAATTAGTTTATAGGAGGATATATTAATGGCAAACTGGAAAAATGAAGATGATGCAAGAAAAGAAATAAAAAAATTGGTAACGGAATATTATCATGCTTTCAAAGAAAATAAGAAGAGTTTTAAGGAAGGTGATAGGATAACTTATGCAGCACGTGTTTACGATGAAAAAGAAATGTGCGCACTAACGGATGCAATGTTGGATTTTTGGCTCACAACGGGAAGATTTTCTGAACAATTTGAAAAACAATTTGCACAGTGGATTGGCGTTAGGTATGCTCATTTGGTTAATAGTGGATCATCAGCAAATTTGATAGCATTTATGACATTAACGGCACCGGAATTAGGAAAACGTCAGATAAAACGGGGAGATGAAGTTATTACGGTTGCATGTGGTTTTCCTACAACGGTGACACCAATTATTCAATATGGGGCGGTACCGGTATTCGTAGATGTTACTGTTCCACAGTATAATATAGATATTACGAAATTAGAAGAGGCATATTCAGATAAAACAAAAGCGGTTATGATTGCACATACTTTAGGAAATCCATTTGATATCTCGGCCGTTAAAAAGTTTTGTGATAAATATAATTTATGGTTGATAGAAGATAACTGTGATGCGCTTGGAACGGAATATACAATTAATGGAGAAACTAGATTTTCAGGAACATGGGGAGATATAGGCACATCTAGTTTTTATCCACCACATCATATGACAATGGGAGAAGGGGGATGTGTATATACAAATGATCCATTATTGAATAGATTGATACTTTCTTTTAGAGATTGGGGACGTGATTGTATTTGCCCATCGGGTCAAGATAATTTTTGCGGACATAGGTTTGATGGACAGTATGGAGAACTGCCAGAGGGGTATGATCATAAATATGTATATAGTCATTTGGGATATAATTTAAAGGTGACAGATATGCAGGCTGCTATTGGATGTGAACAGTTAAAAAAATTTCCTATATTTATAGAACGGCGTAGACATAATTGGGAGAGATTAAAAGAAAGGCTTGAAAGCGTTATAGATAAATTAATTCTTCCTGTTCCAGCAGAGAATAGCAGACCATCGTGGTTCGGTTTTTTAATAAGTATAAGACCAGAAACTGGATTGGAAAGAAATAAGGTTACAAAATATATTGAGGAGCATAATATTCAAACTAGATTATTGTTTAGTGGAAATTTAATTAAACATCCATGTTTTGATCAGATTCGAGGAACTGATGCATATAGAGTGGTAGGTGAATTAAAAAATACAGAATTTATTATGGATAATACTTTCTGGGTTGGGGTGTATCCGGGGATGACAGATGAAATGATTGATTATATGGCTGAAACGATAAAGAATGCAATAATGCAGTAAGGAGATGTGAAGTGGAAAAGGACAATATAAAAATTCTTGACTGTACTTTACGTGATGGCGGTTTTTGCCTTGAAGATGCCGCAAAATATGATATTAATACAAAATTATTTTCAGATAATGATATGAAATTTGTTATTGATAAACTTATTGCTGCAAAAATTGATTATATAGAAATTGGAGCGGTTGAACAATCTGATAATGATAAATCAATATATGGAATAAAAAATGGAATAGAGGATTTTACGGATCTTATTACAAAGTCTGATCAAAACAAAATAGGACAGGCTGTTTTTTTTAGAGGACCAGATATACCAATAAAAAACGTTCCAAATTGGAAAAAAGGAATATGCCCAATTATCAGATTATGTGTGAGATATTCCGAAATAGTAAAATCAATTGAATATTGTAAAAAATTAAAACAAAAAGGGTATCAAATATCTATTCAACCAATGGTAACTGTGCGTTATACAAATGAACAGTTAAAATATATATTTGAGGCTGCGAATGAAATGGATGCATTTGCCGTGTATTTTGTAGATAGTTATGGATATTTGACGAAAGAAAATATTCTGGAATATTTTGCTTTTTTCGATGAAAATTTAAGCGAAAATATAAGTATTGGTTTTCATGGACACAATAATATGTGTAGTACTTTTTCAAATGCACAGACTTTGATAGATTTAGAGACTAATAGGAAAATTATTATTGATTCTTGTGTAATGGGAATGGGACAAGGGGCTGGAAACTTGCAGACGGAATTATTGGCATCATATTTGAATATATTTGATGAAAGATATAATTTTGGTGAAATATTAGATATATGCGATTATATTGAAACAATTAAGGGATTTAATTTGTGGGGATATTCAGTAGATCGTTTATTACCAGCAATACATAAAGTTGCCTATAAGTATTCTTTTGCATTACACCATCAATATGGTGTAAAATTTAGAGAAATTAATAGAATGCTTAAATTGATTCCGGAGGAAATGAGACATCGATATACTCCGGAAAATGTAAAGAAGTTGATGGAGATTTCCGGTTATAAATATTGATAGAGAATAAGATATGAATGTAGCAGAATATGTAGTAGATATACTAATTAAAAATGGAGTTACTGATGCATTTGGAATTCCAGGTGGAGTGATTTTAGATTTATTGTATGCAATGGAGAATCGAAAATCGGAGTTATGTCCACATTTAAATTATCATGAACAGGCATCTGGATTTGCAGCATCCGGGTATGCCCAAATAAAAGATGGATTAGGTGTGGCTTATGCGACAAGGGGACCAGGGTTTACAAATCTGTTGACCGCTGTTGCTGATGCATATCAGGAATCTATTCCGATTATTGTTATTACAGCACATGCGGCAGGCAATAACAATACTAAAATTCGGATGGAATATGATCAGGAAATAGATACTAAAAGAATAGCAGAAAGTATATGTAAAAAAGCTTATCGAATTGATAAAATGGAAGATTGCCAAACAATAATTCCTGATGCATGTTTGGAAGCCAAAAGAGGAAGAAAAGGACCTGTTTTGTTAGATATTGCAAGTGACTTATGGAAAAAGGAAATAACTTTTGATACGGCTGTAAGTTTTGGATTAGATAATAATGAATGTTTAAATAAACAAGAAGATGTTGAAGGAATGTTAGAATCGATGCTAACATTATCTGCTAGACCTATTATCTTGATTGGAGACGGTGTAAGAAAATCTAACACGATAGAGAATGTTAAAAAAATTTCAGAGTATTGTAATATTCCAATTCTTTCAAGCAGGGGGTCAGAGGATGTTTTTTCGGGATATAAAAATTATTATGGGTATGTTGGAAGCCATGGGATAAGGTGTGCAAATTTTATTCTTTCTAAATGTGATTTTATTTTGGCTCTTGGAAATAGATTATCATTTCCATTGGGGTCTAAGAGTTTTGCCCCGATTTTTGAAAAAGCTAAATGTATGAGAGTAGAAATTGATGAAGCAGAATTGGGGAGAAAAATTCCGAACACGATAAATTTATGCATGGATTTAAAAGAATTTTGGGAAATCATAGATTATAATGAATATCCTAAGAAAAATGAAGACTGGCTCAATATATGTAATATATTAAAAAAAGAATTGTTTGAGTGCGATATTGAATACCCAATAAAAAAAATTGGGGATTGGATGAAACAAATAAATGAAGATATACCAATTGTTTGTGATGTAGGAAATAATGAGTTTTGGATTTCGAGAGCATATATTTATGCGGAAATAAAAAATAGAATTTTATATTCAAGATCTTTTGGAACTTTGGGAAATGCATTACCGAAAGCAATAGGTATATATTATGCGGTTCGTAATCCCGTTGTTTGTTTTACAGGAGATCAGGGAATACAAATGAACATTCAGGAATTACAGTATATTGCGGAATTTAAACTTCCAATTCTGATTGTTCTGATCAATAATCAAGTTTCAGGGATGATAAGAAGTCATGAAAAAATGAAGTATGGAGATATATATGTTCATACAGAAAAGGAAAATGGATATAGTACCCCGAATTTTAAAAAAATAGCAGATGCATATGGAATTTCTTATACCCAAAATTTTGAAAAAATAAAAAAAATTGACAGACCTATAATAGCTGAATTTAAAGTTTCAAAACAGTATGATTTAGCTTTAAATTTACCAAAAGGTAATGAATGTCAGAATATGGAACCATTAATGGAACACGTAAAGTATGAATATTTAAATCAATTGTAAAGTGGAGAATAATATGTATATAGAGAAGATAAACAGCCCAAGTGATTTAAAAAAGTTAAATATTGAGGAATGCAGAATATTGGCAAAAGAAATACGGAATGCTCTATTAACGAAGGCTTCTTTGCAGGGAGGACATTTGGCATCAAATTTAGGGATAGTTGAATTGACAATGGCGATACACTATATCTTTGATGCACCAAAAGACAAAATTATATTTGATGTTTCTCATCAGTGTTATACGCATAAAATTTTGACTGGAAGAAATAGTGCATTTATCAATAAAGATATGTATAAATGTGTTAATGGATATACCAATCCTCAAGAAAGTAAATATGACTGTTTTAGAGTGGGGCATACTGCAACTTCGATTAGTTTAGCATGTGGAATGGCAAAAGCACGAGATATTAATGGAGAACAAGAAAATGTTATTGCTGTTATAGGGGATGGTTCACTTAGTGGAGGAGAAGCATTTGAAGGTCTTGATTTTGGAGGATCGGATATAAAAGGAAATTTGATTATTATATTTAATGATAATCAAATGTCTATTGCTGAAGATCATGGTGGAATTTACAAAAATTTAAAGGAATTAAGGGAAAGTAATGGATTAGCAGAAAATAATATATTTAAGGCGTTTGGATATGATTATCGTTTTGTTAAAAATGGAAATGATATAGGTGAATTGATTAAAGCGTTAGGTGAGGTAAAAGACATTAAACATCCTATAGTGGTTCATGTATGCACAATTAAAGGATGCGGATATAAATATGCGGAGTTACATAAAGAAAAGACGCATTGGGTGAGACCGTTCGAAATAGAAACAGGGGAAGAAAAAAATCCATTTAATGGAGAACGCTATGACAGAGTTGTAAGGGATCATCTTCTTGAAAAAATGAAAAATGATAAAAAGGTAACGACTATGATAGCGGCAGTTCCGGATTCTTTGGCCTTTTCAGAGGAATATAGAAAAGAAGCTGGAAATCAATTTATTGATGTTGGTATTGCAGAGGAGCATGCGATATCTATGGCAGCGGGGTTAGCTAAAAATGGATGCAAACCGGTATTTGTTACAATGTCTACATTTTTTCAGAGAACATATGATCAAATTTCGCAGGAGTTATGTATTAATAATATGCCAGTAACGTTGTTGGTAATTAATGCATCGGTTTATTCTGTAAACGACATGACTCATATTGGAATATTTGATATTCCGATGATGTCAAATATTCCAAATCTGGTATATCTTGCCCCAACTAATAAACAAGAATATTTGGCAATGTTAGATTGGAGTATTGAACAGCAGAAATATCCTGTGGCAATAAGAGCTCCAAGAAATGGAATTTTTTATGCAAAATATGAAATTGATACAAATTATGATTGCATTAATAAATATAAAATTATAAAAAGTGGAGAGAAAATAGCAGTAATTGCTTTAGGTGATTTTTTTCAAATGGGAGAAGAGTTAACGGAAGAAATAGAAAGCCAGTTAGGGATAAAGCCAACTTTGATAAATCCCCGATATATTACGGGATTGGATGAAAAATTATTAAATGGTTTAAGCGAAAATCATGAAATTGTGATTACTTTGGAAGATGGTATTCTTGATGGTGGGTTTGGACAAAAAATAGCCAGCTTTTATGGAAGGTCAGAAGTAAAGGTATTTAATTATGGATTAAAAAAGGAATTTTTAGATCAATATGATGTAAAAAAAGTCATGGAAGAAAATCATCTTAGAACGGATTTGATTATTTCTGATTTAAAAGAGAACAGGTGTATTTAAAAAGAGGTGGTAAATATGAAATTCAGTCTTGACTTTTATAGAACTAAAAAGGTACTTGTAACCGGACATACTGGGTTTAAAGGAACTTGGATGTGTAAAGTTCTGGAAATGGCAGGGGCACAGGTGACGGGGTATGCATTGGAAGCTCCGACTAATCCTAGTTTATTCGAAATGGTTGGATTAAAAAATAAAATCAATTCAATTGTTGGAGATATTCGAGATTTAGATCATTTGAAAAAGGTATTTGAAGAAGTCCAACCGGAAATTGTGATTCACATGGCAGCTCAGCCAATTGTACGTGAGTCATACAAAAATCCGGTTTATACATATGAAACTAATGTAATGGGAACGGTAAATATATTGGAATGTGTTCGAACCACCTCCTCTGTAAAATCATTTGTGAATGTGACAACCGATAAAGTGTATCTGAATAAGGAGTGGGAGTGGGGATACCGGGAAAATGAAGAGTTAAATGGATTTGATCCGTATTCTAATTCCAAATCTTGTTCTGAATTGGTGACAAGCAGTTATTTGAATTCATTTTTTGCAGATAGAGATATTGCAATTACTACATGCAGAGCTGGAAATGTAATCGGTGGTGGAGATTTTGCGGCAGATAGAATAATTCCAGATTGTATCAGGGCGGTACAAGATAAGAAAGATATTATAGTTCGTAATCCGTTTTCGACAAGGCCATATCAGCATGTATTGGAACCGGTAATTGCATATTTGATGATTGCACAGGCTCAATATGAGGATAAAAGTCTGGCAGGAAATTATAATGTTGGCCCTGATGATAGTGATTGCTGGACAACAGGAAATCTTGTAGATTTATTTTGCTGTGAATGGAACAAGCAGACAGGAACGGAAATTAAGTGGATCAATCAATATGATGGAGGACCACATGAGGCTAACTTTTTAAAACTGGATTGCTCAAAGATAAAGTCTACATTTGGTTGGAAACCAAGATGGAATGTGGAAACAACGATGAAAAAAATTGTTGAGTGGTCCAAGTGTTACTTAGAAGGTAATGATGTGGTTTTCTGCATGGAAAAGCAGATCAAAGAGTTTTTAGAAAAATAAAAATTGAAAATGGAAAATAAAATAAATAATATATTAACAGTAATTGTTCGTGGATGTTTAAAAATTATTCGAGTTACACCCGATGAGAAGAATGTGAATGCATGGGTACAGTTTGTTAAATTTGGAATAGTGGGAGTTTCAAATACGATAATTGGTTATGTACTGAATATTCTGGTATTATTGGCTTTAAAATCTTCAAATGTTTCATGGGATTATATCGCAGGAAATATAGTTTCGTTTGTACTAAGTGTTTTATGGTCGTTTTACTGGAATAATCGATTTGTATTTACTGTTGAGAGTGGAAAGAAAAGAAATTTGGGAAAAGCTCTTTTGAAGACTTATATGGCGTATGGATTCACTGGAATTATTCTTAATAATATTTTGTCTTTTATTTGGATTGATAAAGTTGGAATTTCCAAATTTATAGCACCTTTGATTAATTTGATAGTAAGTGTTCCGTTGAATTTTATTATTAACAAATTGTGGGCATTTAAATCAGAAGATGTAAATTAAAACAAAATTTTGGAAATTTGTCATTCTTAACCTAAGCGGACACTAAAAATTTAGTAAAAGTGGAACATTTTTGTGTGATTTGGTTTACACGAGAAAAGAGAATGATCATGGGAAAATATTTTGGAACGGACGGCTTTCGCGGTGAGGCAAACAAAGTACTGACCGCGGATCATGTATATAAAATTGGACGTTATCTGGGCTGGTATTACAACCAGAATCACAGGGGACGGATCATTATCGGAAAGGACACACGTCGCAGTAGCTATATGTTTGAGTATGCGTTGGTTGCCGGTATTACGGCATCCGGAGCAGATGCATTTTTGCTGCATGTTACCACTACACCAAGTGTGGCATATGTAGTCCGTACAGAAAATTTCGACTGTGGCATCATGGTTTCTGCCAGTCACAATCCATATTATGACAATGGAATCAAGGTCATGGATGGAAATGGACACAAGATTTCGGCAGAGGTGGAAGCTGCACTGGAGAAATACATAGATGGTGAGATGGGAGAACTGCCTTTTGCATTGCGTGACAAGGTTGGTGTGGCGCGGGATTATGCGATCGGACGGAACCGTTACATCGGCTATCTGATTTCTCTGGCTACCAGATCTTACGATGGCATGCGCGTGGGGCTGGATTGTTCCAACGGAAGTACGTTTAATATTGCAAAGAGTGTGTTTGATGCGCTTGGCGCCAAAACATATGTGGTTGGCAATGAGACGGACGGTACCAACATCAATATGGGATGTGGATCGACACATATCGAAAATCTGCAGAGACTTGTCCGGGAGAAGAATCTGGATTGCGGATTTGCGTTTGACGGAGATGCGGATCGGTGTATTGCCGTGGATGAGAACGGTATGGAAGTGCACGGGGATTATATCCTGTATGTCTGCGGGAAGTATCTGAAGGAATGTGGCCGTCTGCAGAATAATACGGTGGTTGCCACGATCATGTCCAATATGGGATTGTTCAAAGCGATGAAGCGCGAGGGCATTGGGGTATGTGTGACCACGGTTGGCGATAAGTATGTCAATGAGGCGATGGTTGCCAACGGATATGTGCTCGGCGGAGAGCAGTCCGGACATATCATTTTCAGTAAGCATGCGACGACCGGAGATGGAATCCTTACGGCATTGATGCTGATGGAGGTGATCCTGGAGAAGAAGCAGAGTCTCGGCACGCTGTGCAAGGGAATGCAGATGTATCCACAGCTTTTGAAGAATGTAAAGGTGGAGAACAAGGCGGCTGTTACAGGAAATGCGCATGTGCAGGAAGAAAAAGAGCGTATTACCGCTGCGCTGGGTGAGAATGGAAGAATCCTTTTGCGTGAGAGCGGTACGGAGCCGGTGATCCGTGTGATGGTTGAGGCACAGAGTGATGAGCTTTGTGCGAAGTATGTGGATGAGATGGTGCAGGTGATCCGGGAGGAAGGGCTTGCGGTGGAGTAGAATGGAATAGTGAGATGGTAAGGGGAAGCCGGCGCTGGTGCGCCGGCTTGTTTGATATATATTTTTTTGCTGTGTTATGCTTTATGAGGAATTGAAACGCGAATTGTCATTTGCGTGAAAACCACTTGATAAAGAATATGAGCGAGAGTATTATGTAAATCCGAAAAGATTTGCTGCTTTTATTTTTGTGGGAGGTAGCAATGATGGAGGACAAGGGAAAAGTAAGGAAGGGATTTTATATTGAGGAAGACTTACTGGAACAGATGGATGGCTTGTTAGAGCAGGCAGATGTGAAATCAAGAAATGAATTTATGAATCATGCATTGAAGTTTTATATCGGTTATCTGACATCAGAGAAAATCGAAAACTATATGCTTTCCACTATTTCCTCAGTGATGCATTCCACAGTGAAAGACAGCGAGAACCGAATGGCTCGTGCGATGTATAGGCTGGCTGTGGAAATATCCAAATTGTCTCATGTGATTGCATATAGTCATGGAGTGAATGAAGAGAAACTAAAGAAGCTACAGGTAAAGTGTATGGATGAAGTGAAAAGAATTAATGGTGCTGTAAGGTTTGAGGATGCATATGAATGCATATGAATATCAGAATTAATATAGTTAAAATAGATAAGATGGTTTATAATATCTATAGAGGTGACATTATGCAGATTATAGATCAAATGATTGCAGAAATTGTTAATTTGTTTATAGATTTTCTTTCGAAGTATTGGTTGTTAGGTGGAGGTATTATTCTTGGGTTCTTTTTTAGATGTGATTTATATAAGACTAAAATAGTAATTCCGGAATTACGAAGAAGAAAAGTGCTGACAACTATTGTTTATGTAATGGGGTTAACTATAATGTGGAGTTTATTATATTCGAATCAACAAGATAGCAACATTGGTATTTCTACATTAATATTAACTTTAGTTTATTTATTTGTGGTTGTTGCAGAAAAATGTGATGATGGAACAACAGAAAGTCTATTATTAATTGTAAATGGAACAATGATTACTACATTATCTTTTCAACCTTTCCCTTATAATATTGGATTTGCGTTATTAACAATATTAGTAGCTTGGATTGCATATAAGTGCTGGTTTTCGCTTGAACTTTTAAGTGATTTTATTGAAATAGTTATTATTTCTGTAGAGTCAATAATTGCATCATTGATTATGTCTTGGTGTAAGTGGGATGGAATCTTACATACAATTATATTTGTTGTTTTCTGTGAGACATTTCTTTTTATGATTAATTGTTATTTGAAATTATTTGTGAAGAAGATTTGTAATGAAGATACAGATTTTTATTGGTATGATATTTGTTGATAACAAGATTAATGGTTAATATAAAGGGATGGGAAAAAAATATGAGTAGATTTACAGAAGATGAAGTTAAAATAATAATAACAAATGTCATGACATTACTTAATGAAGATGTCTTTGGTACTATGAAACAAGGGGCAATGCCATTAAGCCAGTTGTTCGAAGTTTTGTTCGATAGCTCAGTTGTTGTCAAATATCCGATATTTTGAACTCAAAAAGCCAAAAACAGGTATGCCAAAAAGACAGATGCTGTCCATCTGCCAAAAAGAAGGATATTCAGTTGCAGAACTTACCGATATCCAAAATGAATTGCGCTGATTCCACGGAGAGGCCGTTGAAACTGCCGGAACCTGTCTTTCACTGCGTGGACATATTTCATCATCAGCCGGATAATATCGATGTGCCTTCCAGAATCCCTGCGCATGAAGAACTTTCTGGCTGTTTTTAATGCTGAAGAAAAGTCAAGTTCATAGAGATACTTGTTGCTGCCATCCCGTTTCTTTTTCCGGTTTTCTTCTGCCGCTTCGTTTGCGATAAAAATGCCGAAATTGTACAGAATCAGGCGGGAATAGATTTCCTGTTTTAGAAATTCCGGCGGTTTTGATCTTAACAACGCGAAACTGCAGGAAATAAAGATGACTGTGTTTTTTCCTGAGAAGCTCATAAAAATGAGGGGTATTTTTACTGGGATTGATGTAGCGGTAAACATCTGACTGGCTTTTCATAATATTTGTGGCTTTATCCGTAAAAAAGCGCTTTATCGTAACATCAAATTCTTCAAGATCATCCGGAAACTCAGATGCATAATAAGAAAGAATGCTTTTTGGGGAAGATGGTGATTTTACACGGAAAACGTAACCCAGGTTTTTGAGCTCACAGTGGAACAGGAGATCATAGGATTTGTAACCGCGGTCTGCAGTTATAATATATTTTTGCGGGTCATCGGGTGTGAAATGATCCAGCATGGAGTGGAGCGCTTCACGCTCATCCGGCTGCTGTCCGGGCTGTATGACGACATCAAGGAAGGCTTTGCTGATAACATCAACAAAACCATTTAAGTGCATGTGGTTGTAACCTTTATAGTCGATAAGCCGGGGCTTATTATAGTCTTCGATAATATCAGAATTGGTAGCATAGACAACGTGGCACCCATCGCAGGCGAGAATACAATGGTCTTTGAATTTGTCCGTAGTGGATAGAAAAGAAGAAGAGAATTCCGAAAAAAGGTATTCAAAAGCAGAGAGGGAAATCTGTCTGCGGCGCTGGCAGAAAGCAGACTGTGAAGGGATAAGGTCAGGGTCCAGGTCAAAGTAATCCATGATCTCATCATTCGTGCTGCCTTTCCCCATGCTTATGATCAGACGCATGGTATCATAAAAAGATAGTTTCCCAAGATGCTGGCGTGTAAAATCGTGGCCAGGATTTTTGGAAAAGAGCCAGTGATGTTCAGCCATGGATAAGATGATAGAATTCAATTTTTCTTTTACATTCGATGGATAATAGTTTATAATAAAAATGTGCTTTCTTAGTTTTATTAGGGAGAAATCAATTCCCTTTATAAAAGAGGAGATTGCACATTTTTTTATTGCTCATGTAATGGAGGTCGGGTCATTTTGTTGGATGATATTATGGATAATGAAAAGTATACAATCGCGCAAAAACTATACGAATTTTATGTGATGAATGACAAGTATCTAGCTGTTCAGATGCCGGATGGACGTTATATTCCAAAAAGAATTACGTGTACACCATTACTCATTTATGACATGCTGAATAAAGGGGCTTCTTTTGGCATGTATCAGCAACAGTATAGAAGATCATGGATCAAGTGGATATGCCTGGATTTTGATTGCAAAGAGGGTGGTCAGCTGGAAGGGTTAGTAGAAAAGTATGTTATTCCAGCTGCGAAACGATTGGAACAGCTTGGAATCCATTATTTGGCAGAGTTTTCAGGACGAAGAGGTGTGCATCTTTGGATTCACACCAAGGGAATGATTACAAAATCCCAAGGGTATAGCATGATCGAAGAATTGACAGGGGCATATCGACTGAAATTATCTGCAGATACAAAGTATGGTTTGGATATTTTCCCGGCAGTTGCTGGAGGGGGAATGAAATTAGGGAAACAGGTAAAACTTCCTTTGTCAGTGCATCGTAAAGGTGGACGCTCTTTTTTTATTCCAGATGTTATTAATGTGAAAGTAGATGATTGGATACATTTGCCTGAACAGTTGGATTTTTGGAAAATACAGGATGATATTTTGGAAACCTATATACCAAATGATTTGGAATATCTTTGGAAATGCCTGAATATATCGCCAGAGAAAGAAGAATCAGACAAGGGGCTTTTATACAAGAAAGAGTATTTGGTTGCAAACAGGGTGTTTTCTTTAGAAGAGATCCGAAGTTGTTGTAAAGAAAGTTCTGTTTTATATGTTATTATGAAACGTGCAGAAGAAGGTAATTTGAAATATTTGGATCGCCTCGTATTAGTTGGATGCTTTCGCAATTTTTCTAATGGTGCATTATTGTGGGATATTTTGAAACAACAGCATAATTTTAAAGAAGATATTACACGACAATATTTAGATAAATTAAAGAACCGGTATTATCCGATTACAATGAGATATTTGTATGATCTGTATGGACAAAAACTGGAAGAAAATATTGATCCGCAGATTACTTTGGCAGAATACATTGCGGATAGATTAGATATTTCGATTGAAAAAATCCAGCAGAAAGAGGTTTTGTCTCAGAAAAAGGTAGAGAAGGATATAAAATATTTTCAAATGATACAAAAAAAAGAACTTCAATATATGAAATATGATGATGAGGTTTTATCGGTAGATGATTATCTGGAATTATCTGGATTGTGTCAATTTGATTTGTTGAGTATTAAAAGACAATTTGAAGCGGTTATAGAAGGGAATATTACGGAGCACGATTTACCTGTCAAATATACTATGTATGAGAGAATGGAGGAAGGGAAGAATGAACCGCGAATATTGGTATCTTTATGTCCGTATGATCGAGTACTTACGACAGCATTAATCTATGAACTTATTGAAAACATGGGACAGAGATTTCATTCGTATAGCTATAACCTGAATTATTTTTATGATGCAGGTTCTGTTTTTATGCCATGGTACGACTCCTGGAAAAGGTTCCAACAAGACGTTGAAAATTATTTGTTCTTAGATTTTTTTAGTGAAAATGGAATTATTAAGCTGGATCTGACAAAGTTTTACGACTCAATTTATATTCATGCGTTGTTTCGGCAGATACAGGAACAGGGAAATCAAACAGAAAATGAAGAAAAGAAAAAACGAATAGATGCAATATTACGTTATCTTGGGAATTACACAGAAAAGTTAATGTTACAGATGAAAGGAAATATTCGAGGTGTGCCACAGGGACCGGCATATGCCAGAGTGTTTGCAGAACTTTTTTTGACGGCGGTGTTGGATTCGTTTTGCAGAAAATATCATTATACTACGGAAACGTGTAGAATCATGCGATATGTGGATGATATGTTCATTGTTTATCGTGGGATAGACGGAAATCAATTATTAAATCGATTTTCAGAATATATTTTTGCCAGAGGATTGGAAATAAATAGGAGTAAGACCTTAATCTATGAATGCATTGGTGATATGTCGGAGAGGGAAAAAGAAAGCCTTTTTGAGAATGGTGCTGCAAATTATGAGATGAAAAGTATTCAGGGAATGGAATTGGAGGATGAGGAATTACAACAAGAAAATATACGTCTGTTTGAGAAGTATCTTCATCGAAAAGGAAGCTGGAGTATTAAAGATGCAAATTTTATTTTGAACAGATATCTGGATCCGATATTTGTGGATGAATATTTAAACAAGTATGCAATAACGCTTGTAAAGCAGAAGGTTGGAAGAGGAAGTATTTACAAGCGGTTATACGAAGAATTGTTTAAAAGAGACGAGTGGCTTGAAAAATTTTTTGCTATGGAACTATATCGTCAGATTCCACAGAATACGGTTAATTTTAAGAATTTTATGAGTGTGTGTTATTTTAGTGTGTCTAGAATTAAAATATTGAATGCTCATATAAAAGATAACTTTGTAGAATGGCTAAATATTATCTCGGAAGGGTGTATGGAGGAGAAAGGAACCGTAGGTGCAATTATTGGACTGATGGGAGGCAAGTATGAACTCAAGCATTGGAATTGATAAACGTTACAAGGAAATGAGAGGATTGGCTTTTCATCGGGTTAGTCAGCAAGAGGTTCTTTCTTTAATCGATGAAATTAATCAAATAGAAGCGTCTTTGCGACAAAGTGAAATCGAAAAGTTATCTGAAATACTTATTATGGAATTACAGTGGTTTCATGATTGGGAAAAAGTAAAAAGGGATACAGATTTTAGCAAAAAAATTTCAGAATGTATTGAGATGATGGCGGTAACAGAATATTCTGCTAAAAATGCGTACAAAGAGTGTTTATATTTCCTTCGTGGATTGAGGGAAAAAGGCGGCGCGGAAAAGACATCTGATATTGTTCAAAGTTATTGGAAATTTCAGGATATATTGCCAACGATAAAAGGTATATTTTTGTTGGAAAATACAGATGGAACTAAAGTGTACCCGGTTTATGAATTGGTAATTGGATTGGCACAGGATTTTAAAAAGGACAATGAACATCTTGTGGAATTGGCGATTGCATTACAGCTTTTTGAAAAAATAAGCAGCTATGTAGAGATTAATGAACAAAAGGCAGTGCGTAAGGCAATTTTAGAAATTGCGCAAGAACATGGAATTGCATTTCTGGAAAAACTTGTTAATAATGGAGAAATTATCTCTTGTCCGCAAGATTATCGATATAATGGGACACTGGTAGTGCAGTGTGAGCGGGATATTATTATCAGAAATATTCATAGAGAGTATTTTGAAGGTCTGGTTGCGGAGGAAGATATTTTATCTGAGGAGCGATTAGCTTGGTATATCGTTGTAAAGCTTGCACCTGATGAAGAAACAATAACGTTGGAAGAAGTGTTTTTGAAGGGAACACAAAATGAAAAGCTCACATTACTCAAATTAATGGAAGAAGAGGCTTCCTATAATTTATTTTCTGCTCCTTATATTGTCAGAAACAGTAAGGATCATAGAGTGCTTAGATTACTTAATCCGGCAGCTTCGCATGATAAGGCAATCGTATGTAATAACACAAAGGAAGAAAATGAAAAGGATGGTTTCCTTAAAATGTTACGTATGGGAATACAAAACCTTAGAGGCTGTTGGCTGTTTAAAGATGACTGCGATGTATTGACAGTTGATTTCTATGCAGCTTTTTATTTAGAAGTAGTAAAGAATCAATGGAAGTTTTGCGTGGATTTGGACAACCATAAAAATCAATTTTATCAGGAATGCCTGATGGACCGCTATTTGACAGAGACCCTTCAGGAGGCTTCTATGGAAGACGCAGGAATGGTTGTGGAGAAGTTATATGCTTTTATAAATCAGTATTTCAATTTTGAGCAGGTTGATGAGCATACGCTAATGAACAGGGATTTATTGGCTTTTCCGTGGATTGGTACAGTGGCAGAACAGATAGGAAAGTTTTATTCTGAGAAACATATAAGATTGCAGCTTTGGGGAGAAAGTGCAACTCAGTGGAAATATACAAAAGCAATCTTTCAATCGAAATCTAAAAAGTGGGAAGTCGATGGACGTCAGGTTCGCAAGTCAGATTTCCTGGATCTGGATTTACAGAAGATAACCGAGCACGGAGGAAACGTTCCACAGAGAGATATTGATGTTTTTGTAAATTCAGAAGATCAATCAATTGTTTATTATGAAGATTTACGGAAAAGCAAAGGCAAGGTTAGATTCTTAGAGGAGCTAGTCGATGAGCAGGTTATGCGATATGATGAGCGTCAACGATATTTTGGGAAAAATATGAAGAGAATGCTTCGGATTTTGGTGGCTAATAGGCTTAAAAAGGAAGTATTTGATTGCTTTCAATGTAGAGATGAAACAAAGGAAATGGTTTGCTTATACAAACTTTGTTGGCATTTTCAGGTTTTTGGAATTACGGAAGAGGTAATAGATTCTTTCTGGAAACTAATGTTAGAGGAACATTATTTAGGAATGGTAGAAGATACAGATGCAATTAATACATATTTTGAAAAAATGCAGCAGCTTGCAGTAGAGGCGGGAACTCTTGTGATTGCAAAAGAAAGTAGTGGTAATGATTCTACATTGCAATATTTGTTTGAGGAATATAAACATAATGAGAATAGTGGTCGATGTGTTCTAAGCCTGGCTTTTGATTCAGGTAAAGTGAATAAGGAACTGAAAAAAGCCGGAAATCAAATTTTGTGGCGAGGCAGTCCACTAAAAAAAATTGTTTTCATGGTCGATAATCTGATGCATGGTTCTAGCTTGGAAAGTTTGTTAAAGTACCATATCAGGGGAATGAATAATGATCGAAGAGACTATTTGAATCTTGAAATTCCTGTGAGTCAAATGTTGCAGGAATTTCCGGATTTAGAGATAGAAGTTCATGTTATGTTTGGATTTAAGGATTGTGTTGAAAAAATTCAGCAAGCGTATTCGGTAAACATCGTGATTCATAATGAGATTTCTTCTGATTTTTGTTCGGATAAAACCACCAATGATTTAGTGGAAAAATTATATGGCGAAAGTAAACCAGAAGGGATTTGTTGTGTGTTTCGTTATAACAATCAACCTTTTAAGATGGTATTTCCAGATTATGTTTGTGAGTGTAATAAGAGGACAGGATTGTTTTATCGACACAATGAGGAAAAGTAATCTTGCCTTTTATATGCTATAGTAGACAAATTGATATAATTGACAAAGAAGGCTGAAATTGATACATTGATTATGGACATTCGGGAGTGTATTAGCAAATGTGAACCTTTAGTTGGTTTTCGCAGTCTCAACAATACTGTAGATTATTGGGGAAGTTTACCTCGGAAAGTAGGCGATAGTGATGGCAATGAAAAAATTACCTCTTGGTATAGAAAATTTTGAAGAAATCAGGACAGAAGATTTCTATTACATTGACAAATCCATGCTTATTGCAGATCTGCTTAACGGATGGGGAAAAGTCAATCTGTTCACACGTCCACGCAGATTTGGAAAAACCCTGAATATGAGTATGTTAAAGTCCTTTTTTGAGATTGGAACTAATCCGCAGCTTTTTGATGGACTTGCCATTTCAAAAGAGACGAAGCTTTGTGAAGCGTATATGGGGAAGTTCCCAGTTTTGTTTATAAGCCTAAAGGGAGTAGAGGGACTGACATATCAAGATGCAGAGCGCGGTTTAGCTAATATTATTATTAAAGAAGCCAAGCGATTTCGTTTTTTGAAGGATAGTACCATTTTATCGGAAGACGAGAAGGAAGATTGCAAAGACCTGATTAATGGTAGCTTTGAAAAGTATGGTTTGCAACAGGCTTTGCTTACATTAACCAATCTTCTATGCAGCTATTATGGAAGGAAGGTCATCCTTTTAATCGATGAATATGACGTTCCACTGGACAAAGCCTTTCAGAATGGATACTACAGGGAGATGCTGGATTTGGTTCGCTCAATGTTTCATGCAGCACTGAAAACCAATGACAGTCTTTATTTCGCTGTGATGACCGGATGCCTTCGTGTGTCAAAGGAGAGCATTTTCACAGGCTTAAACAATTTGAAGGTGCATTCCATATCCGATGAACAGTTCGATGAATACTTTGGATTTACCCATGGAGAAGTAGAGACACTTCTAAAAGAATATGGGATTGAATCACATCAGGCAGAGTTTAAAGAATGGTACGATGGATATCGTTTTGGTGAGCAGGATGTATACTGCCCTTGGGATGTACTCAACTATGCTTACGACCTGATAAATTCTACGAAAGCACAGCCAAAAGCATATTGGCTTAATACCAGTGGCAACGACAAAATTCGCAGACTGATTGAAAAATCGAACACTGTGGCAGCGCAGATGGAAATTGAGAACCTCATTGACGGTCAGACGATTCACAAGGAGATTAACGATCAACTCACACATGCAGAAATTGATCAGGACATTCAAAATTTGTGGAGTCTGCTTTATATGACGGGGTATCTCACAATGGTAGGTATTCCGAATGGAAATTGCTATGAATTGACAATTCCCAATAAAGAAGTGCGTCAGATATTTATACAGCAGGTCATGAAATGGTTTCATGAAAACCTCTCATTGGATGCAGCTTTGACTGAGCTTTATACGGCTTTTGAAGCAGGCGATGCCGCGAAAATTGAGCAGATTTTAAACCAGAAGCTGCTTGATGCGATAAGTTATCACGATGATCATGAATCCTTCTATCACGGATTCTTAATGGCATTATTGTCTTCCTGTGAGACATGGTATGCTACCTCAAACCTAGAATCTGGAAAAGGGAGAAGCGATATTCTGGTGGAGCGAAAAGACCGAAAGTCAGGCTTTATTGTGGAGGTAAAACACACGGCAGATGAGAGGAAGCTGGACGAAAAGTCAGAGGAAGCTGTGCAGCAGATTATTGACAAAAAGTATGTAGCACCATTGAAACGTTATAAAGTCCAGAACATCTGGCTGTATGGAATTGCATTCTGTGACAAGGAGTGCCGTGTCCTTGCCAAACGCTGTGAATAATATCAAGACATGACAAATAGCTGACAAAATCCCGCACGGTGGTTTGTTTTCCTGGAACCTGCGCCATTATAATGAAAAACACTATAGATTATTTGACAAAATGCGAATTGTCAATTTGATGAAATAGTATTGTGCTGGAAAATGAGAAGGCGTATGATAAAAATATAAGACATGTTTAAAGCGGAGGAAAAGATAAGGAGGCAATTGATGAAAACAATCAAAAAAACAATTCTAAGTTTTACACTTGTATTTTTTATGATGATTTTGCCAGTCGGTGACAGTGCCGGCATGGTAACGGCACAGGCACAGACAATGGTCTATGTGACGCCAACCGGCAGTAAATACCATACCCACAAATGCGGGCGGGGAAATTTTTATCAGACGACACTTTCCAATGCATTGGCACGCGGTCTGACACCGTGCAAGAAGTGTTTTGGCTCATCGGGCGGATATTCGCAGACGCGGAAATCTTTCACGACAACCACGAAGAAGACAACGAAGAAAAAGAACACCAGACCGAAGATAAGTCCGCTGTCGATCAGCAGTACAAAGATTGTGCTTGTAAAAGGACAGAGCAGGAAACTTACGGTAAAGGGTGGTGCAGGAATCGTTTCCTGGGGCAGCAGTAATACAGCGGTGGCTGGTGTCTCCGCCGGAAAAGTGGTCGCAAAAGGAAAAGGCAAGGCAACCATTACGGTAAAGAAGGGAACGCAGAAAAAATCCTGTCAGGTGACAGTAGAAACGCCGGAACTGAATAAGACAGCAGTGGAGATGGACGTGGAAGATACGGTTTCTCTGGATCTGAAGGGATGCAGTCATGACGTGGAATGGACATCTTCTGATGACGATATATGCGAGGTAGAGGATGGCATACTGATACCGTATAGCAGCGGTACGGTTACAGTCAAAGCAAAAGTACATGGTATGGTGTGGAAATGCAAGGTTGTTATCACAGACAGCACAGAGGATGACTGGAACGATGATTTGGATGATGATTCGGATGATGATTCGGAAAATGCCGATGACGGATATATGGATGACGAAGTGGACGCTGCTGCATAAACCAGTTGACAGATTCCTTTCGGAAGTATAATTATAAAAAACAAAGGGCGATGTTGTTCAGACACTGCCCTTTTTTTATTCTGGGGAAAGGAGATGAGGTACGTGAGCCCCATGAGCAAGATAATTGCTCAGAGTAAGATGAAGGAGAAAAACAATGAGTGTGGGAAAGAACTTTTATGCAGCAAATGCCGTAAAAGAGTTTTATACCATATTTTCAGACGCCCTGCAAAAACTGTAATTAAAGATATTGAAAAAAGACCTTTATCAAAACTGTTGGGGTTTGGGGAACTTACAATAACAAGATATCTTGATGGACAATTACCTTCAGTTAAATATTCAAATATTTTATTTCAAGTATTACGAGATGAGCAGAAGATGAAACAATATGTTGAGTCAAATAGTAAAGAAGTTTCTGTGGTAGCTGTAAATAAGGTAAAAAGGGCAATTGAAAAATGCGAGACAGAAAAGAAATATAATAATTCTGCTGAGAAGATTGCTTTATATATTATAAGTTCCGGAAGAGAGATTACGAATCTTTTATTACAAAAAATTCTTTATTATGTAAAGGCGATAAGCAAAATATTTGAAGGTGAATCTTTTATATTGGAACCATGTGAAGCGTGGAAATTTGGATCGGTTTTTCCATCTGTTTATGAAAAATATAGAGAGTTTGGTAAACAAGAAATAAAACTCAATTTGTCGAAGGATTATATAAGTGAACTGCTTTCAGAAGAGGAAAAAACAGTTACTGATTTTGTAATGAATACATTTGGAATATATAATGCATGGTTTTTAAAAGATTTAACACATCTTGAGGAGCCATGGATTGTTGCCAGAAAAAGTCTGGCAGAGGATGATGCAAGTAGAAACCAAATGGATGAAGAAATTATTTCAAATTATTTTGCAAAAATGAATCAGATGTATGATTTAAAAACAGCTGTTGGTGTAGATGCATATATTAACCATATGAAAAAAGAAATGTAATGATGTTTTTGAGGTAATGGCGGATTAGTTTATGAAAAATACACGTAGTATTAGTTATATAGGGGAAAAATATTATCAATTTGATAAAAACTCTGAGAAACCTATATATATATAAATATGTATGTCATAAGCATTTGAGTAGAGCTGAGCGTAAGAAATTATCTGATGACAATATAGGTTGACCACATTGGGGTCTGACCTTATTAAAGAAAGCTTTTATCAAGGAGACCGCTGGAAAAATTTCCATAGATGAGGATGCTGTCAATGATTTGCGCATAGGGAGTATCCCGTTTCTGTTTCCGGTTTTCTTCTGTCGCTTCGTTTGCGATAAAAATGCCGAAATTGTACAGAATCAGGCGGGAATAGATTTCCTGTGTATTCTCAGCGGTTTTGATCTTAACAACGCGAAACTGCAAGAAATAAAGATGACTGTGGGGATACTTTGCGTTGATTGTCGGAAATGCGAGGTAATGCAAATCGACCAGATGGCGTCTTAAAGAAAACTTAAGTTGTATTCCGTAGCGGATATGTTACAATGTGGAAAAGAAAAATGTGTCAGCTCTATTGTTAAAAGGGCTGATAGGCAAAGGAGATATTCACACATGAAAAAGATAGCTTATGTTTTAATATTCGCTTTATTGGTACCGTATTTGTTTGTGACGCAACCGACCGTGGCAAGCGCAAAGGCAACGTACCGCGGAGCCTATTCGAATCTTGTAGATGCCAAATCACGCAAAGAAGTGAAAAAGGCATTGCTTGATGCGGGACTTTCCGAAAAGAATGTGAACGCATGGCTTTCCGATGTAAAGGATTATAATAAAACGATCAAAAACACCGGACTTGTCAAGAAAGGGTTTAAGAAGCTTTCGACAAAAAATCCGCAGTATGATGAGAACAAGATCATGGAATTGTGGAATAAAAAATATCCGGATTTTATCGGATACAATTGCCGCATTACCGCATTTGATCTGATGAAAGACAAGATCTCGGTGAAGGCAGATGCAAAGGTAAATGCGTCGAATCTGTTTATGGATCAGGATGCGCTTAAACATGCGCCGGCAAAGAAATTTACCAAGAAGCAGAAACATGCTTTTGAGACCTTGTATTCTACGTTAAATACGGCTTATACAACGGATGTTGATACACACATCAAAAAGCAGAAGAAAGCGTGGAAGCAAAATGAGGTAAAAATCTCTGGAACGAAAGCATCTCTGATTACGGTTGTATTTCATTCCAGTTTCGGGGAAAATGAGAATGAACTATTCATCGGTCATGCCGGTGTATTGGTGCCAACGAAAGACAAGAAGCTGCTTTTTGTGGAAAAGCTGTCCTTTTCCCTGCCTTATCAGGTGCTAAAGTTTGATAACCGAAAGCAGTTGAAAAATTACCTGATGGGAATGTATGATACCTCGTGGGGACAGGAAGAGGCAAAGCCGTTTATCATGGAAAATACGAAAACTGTTTTGTAATAAGAAGGGGCTGCTTGAGAAGTTCTCAATAATTTCTTAAGAATTAGAGCGCAAATCTTAAAGATATCTTCCTTTTTCAAACACAGGGTGTTCATATTCCTTTGCTAATCTATTATCATCGTAAACAACGACAAAATGTTAAAACTTAGGAAGGGAAAGGATATGAAACAGATAAACAGAGCAGCAGCGCAGATCACGCTTCTGGCAGCAGCGATCCTGATGATCGGATACGGTGCGATGCGCGGGGAGGCAGCCACGGTACTCTCAAAGGCGATCAAATTATGTCTGGAGTGTGTTGGAATTGGATAAGAAAAAACATAAAATATCACAGTTTCTGGCGCACTTTCGGGGATGGATTCAGGCCGTGGCAACGATTCTTACCAATATCCATCTGCCGAACTTTTTTAAAGGAGAGATTTACAGAGGGGATGGAAAGACGGTCTGTGTGCCGGGACTGAATTGCTATTCCTGTCCGGCTGCATCCGGGGCGTGTCCGATCGGTGCCTTGCAGGCTGTAATCGGTTCTTCGAAGTTTAAATTTTCTTATTACATAACGGGATTTTTTATATTGATCGGCGTTTTGCTCGGACGATTTGTGTGCGGATTTTTATGTCCGTTCGGATGGTTTCAGGAGCTGCTGCATAAGATACCGTTTAAGAAATTTTCAACGAAAAAGCTTAAGCCGCTTCGTTATATAAAATATGGGGTTTTGTTGATTTTTGTTATTTTACTCCCCCTTCTGGTGACAAATTCACTGGGAATGGGAAATCCGTTTTTCTGTAAATATCTTTGCCCACAGGGAGTGCTGGAGGGAGCGATTCCGCTTTCGATTGCCAATGCAAGTATCAGAGCGGCCCTTGGTAAACTGTTTACATGGAAATTCGGTATACTTATTACTTTTGTAATCCTAAGCCTTATGTTTTACCGCCCATTCTGTAAATGGATATGTCCGCTGGGCGCAATCTATGCGCTTTGCAATAAGGTATCTTTTCTGCAGATGAAGGTGGATGAGGATAAATGTGTATCCTGCGGCAAATGTGAGAGAGCCTGCAAGATGGACGTGGATGTCACAAAGCATCCGAACCATACGGAATGTATCCGCTGTGGCATGTGTATAAAGGAATGCCCGACGGAAGCAATTCACTATCAATATGGATTTGGGAATTCGAAACCGAACGACAAGAAAGCTTCCCATGAGTAAAAACGTTCAGGAAAGCAAATGAAATCAAACAATGAATAAAGGAGAATAAAATGAAGAAATTAACGGTAATGCTGCTTATTGCGGCGATGGTACTCGGAGTAAGTGCGTGCGGAAATTCTGCTAACAAGGAAAATACAGCAACAGAGTCGCAGATGTCAACGCAGGAAGCAGAAGATCTGGATGCAAAGATTAATGAATTGACACAGAAAGAGAACAGTATTCTTGAAAACCATAAGGCTTTATGGGAGAAGGTATTTAACAGCATTGACAAATCAACTGTCAAGGATGCGACAGCTACGAATTACGGAGATTTTCTGGCAAACTCTTTAGACAAAATTAAGGATAAGTTTACCGATGATGAACTCAAGTCTTTGAAGGAAGATGTTGAAGAAATCAAAAAGCTTGAGGATGAGCTTCAGCCACTTCTTGAGAAGCAGAGTGCGAATGCATCAAATAAGGATTCCGGCAAAGAGGGAGCAAGCGTATTTCCGGAGTTTCATGCAAAGGATCTGGATGGAAATGACGTGGACAGCAGCATCATTTCAAAGAATGCGGTCACGGTTTTGAATTTTTGGTTTAATGGATGTTCTCCATGTGTACAGGAGCTTCCGGAACTGAATAAATTAAATGAGGAGCTGAAGGAAAAAGGTGGACAGGTAATTGGTATCAATACAGATTCTCTTGACGGAAATGAGGATGGAATTGCTGAAGCTAAGAGTATTTTAGAGAAGCAGGGTGTAAAATATACGAATCTTTCCCTTGATTCCAACAGTGAAGCCGGAAAATATGCAACAAGCATTATGGCCTTCCCGACTACAATCGTGCTTGACCGTAACGGAAATATTATCGGAGAGCCGATCATGGGCGGTATTGATAATGACGAGTCATATAAGCAGCTGATGAAGACGATCGATCAGATACTGGCGGCTGATAAGAACTAGATAAGTCACTGTTCACACCTAACGGTGTTACCAGCAACGATTACAGCCCATTTAAAATGCCTCTACGAGGCATTTTAAATGGGCTGTAATCACTCAATAATTAATACTATGGCGCATAGCTTGACAGCGTGGTGTCAAGCTTGCGTCTGAACAGTAACGAACAGATAGATTAAAGGGTAGTAAAAATATTTTAGGAATTGATAAATTGAATTCTGTCTGATACAATTGCTCATGGGTGCTACCATAACGGTAGGCGGTTAGTCCTTCGGCAGAGGGACTGTGACCCTCTGATTACATAGAAAACCGTAAGGGAATCCAAGGAAAGGAGGGCTAAGCCATATGAGTATTGTTGACTTTATTGCAGTAGTAAGCTTCGGCTTAACCTGCTTTGGAATCGGATATTCCTTTGGTAAGGATAATAACAAGACACAAAAATAGCCGCCCACGTCTGGTAAACTAAGCGGCATTTTTGTCAAACTAATTTACTTGGGCTAACCGTCTATCGGTAGCACCCTTTCTAGTGTGCCGAGCATGGCACTAATCTTACTGGTGAAAGTCCAGTCACGGGTATTTACCGCCAAG
>OBAM01000247.1_pt1 | contig 57871 bp, 69 predicted proteins | sample 1517751 | NCBI WGS metagenome assembly OBAM01 (sample SAMN04571703, study PRJEB22368) | human gut metagenome | biome: human gut; material: stool | host: Homo sapiens | place: Luxembourg | collected 2012-10-18
TCCGTCTCTGTTTCCATCAGGACGGTTTCCGTCACGCCTGAAGCCGTTGTCCCTGTTTCCGTCTCTGTTTCCATCAGGGCGGTTTCCGTCACGTCTGAAGCCGTTATCCCTGTTTCCGTCTCTGTTTCCATCAGGGCGGTTTCCGTCACGCCTGAAGCCGTTGTCCCTGCTTCCGTCTCTGTTTCCGTCTCTGTTTCCATCAGAACGGTTTCCGTCACGTCTGAAGCCATTATCTCTGTTTGCGCCATTATCCTGTCTGCGATTATCACGTATATCCTTGCGGTCGCTGTTATGAGGATTATATACAGCGGTAATATGTGATTTCTTTTCGGCAGGCTTCTGCTCATTCTTTACCTGCTCATTTTTCGTCTGAGGTGCTGTAGCAACAGCCTCCTGCTTTGCTACCTGCTCATTTCTTGCAGGCTGTTCCTTTATCTCCTTAGGTGCCTCTGTATTCTGCACTGTTGTACCCTTTCCAAAATGCTTTTTAACCATGTCGATTGCATTATCATCAATGCTGCTCGAATGACTCTTGACATCTACATTTTTGCTCTGTAAATACTCTACTATATCACTATTTTTTAAATTCAATTCTTTCGATAATTCATATATTCTCATTTTAGGCATCAGCATTACCTCCTTCAATTATTTCGACCTGGGAATCCGATAATTCCCTGCATTTCTTTAACAGCGAATCAGCAAATCCCGTATCGAGAATTGCCAGTGACGCCCTAAACTGCTTTCCCATTGAATGTCCGAGAGTCTCCTTGTCTTTATATATCACAAGCGGAACTCCATAGAATGAACAGGAATCCTTAAATCCCTTCTTCGTCCTGTCCGAGGCGTCATCTGCTATGATAACAAGTCGGGCTTTTCCTGCCTTTATGGCCTTATCCACAGAAAACTCACCACTTGTAACCGCTCCTGCTTTGGTGGCAAGACCTATCATTGAAAGTATTCTATCTTGATTCAATTTTCTCTAACTCCTTTTTAAGTGCTTCATATACATCGGAAGGTATCTGGCACTTAAGTGAGCGTTCCAAGCCCTTCGATTTGATTGCTTTGTTAAGACAATTCATATCTGCGCAGATATATGCACCTCTTCCGTTCTTTCGACCGGTCGCATCAAGAAGAATCTCTCCCTCCGGTGTCTTTATTACCCTGAGCATGGATTTCTTGTCTTTCATTTCACCACAGCCTAAGCACTGTCTTTGTGGTATTTTTCTGGTTACAGCCATAACATCACGCTTTCTATCAATAAAATACTAATACTGTGGGGATTACTTCTCCTCTGTCCCGGAAGCCTCATCCTCATAGTTATCATCCTGTGAATATTCATTCTCCTCGTACTCGTCGTTATAAGGATTCATGTAATCTTCACCAAGCTCCTTCATCTGTGACTCACTCTTTATATCAATCTTAAAGCCTGTAAGCTTAGCTGCAAGTCTTGCGTTCTGTCCTTCCTTGCCGATTGCAAGTGAAAGCTGGTAATCAGGAACAACAACTCTTGCCGTCTTAGCCTCATCATCTGCGATAACAGATACAACCTTAGCCGGGCTTAACGCATTCTCAATCAGATATGCCGCATTCTCATTCCATGCGACAATATCAATCTTCTCACCGCCAAGCTCCTCAACAACAGCGTTAACTCTTGCTCCGTTGATACCTACACAAGCTCCTACAGGATCTACATCAGGATTGCTTGACCATACTGCTATCTTGGTTCTTGAGCCTGCCTCTCTTGCCACATTCATAATCTCGACTGTTCCATCACGAACCTCAGCAACCTCAGCCTCGAAAAGTCTCTTTACAAGCTCCGGATGTGTTCTGGAAACTAAAATCTTAGGTCCCTTGTTTCCGTTCTTTACCTCAAGCACATATACCTTGACACGGTCATTAGGCTTAAAGGTCTCACCCCTCACCATCTCGCTCTCGTTGAGTGTTGCGTCAACCTTGCCAAGATTGATGATAACATTCTTCCCGACATAGCGCTGTACAACACCTGTCACAACTTCCTTTTCCTTGCTGCTGTACTGGTCAAAAAGGACATTTCTCTCCTCCTCTCGGATGGTCTGGAGAATGACATTCTTGGCAACCTGTATTGCAATACGTCCGAAATCCTTCGACTTAACCTCAATATTTACCATATCTCCGATGTCATACTTAGCGTTAATCATCTTAGCATCTGCAAGACTTATCTGTGTTGTGTCGTCTGTCACATCATCGACAACCTCTTTCTCGGCGATAACCTTGAAATCACCTGTCTCCCTGTTGATTGTCACCTTGAAATTATCCGCCTTTCCAAAGTGATTCTTGCAAGCTGTAAGAAGTGAAGTCTCTATAGCCGAAAGTAACTTCTCCTTGCTTATCTCCTTCTCCTTCTCAAGCGCATTAAGTGCTTCAATTAATTCCTTGTTCATCATATCCTCCATTTCTGACCATATTATCGCTGTAATGTCAATGATATACGCAGTCCGCTCCGCTTCCTGCTCATATAAAATTGATATTTCACATCTTAAATTTTTATAGACTGTCTGTTTTTAAAAATCGAATGCAAGTCTTATGAGTGCAAGTGCTGCCCTTTCGTAAACAGCTGTTGTGCCATCCTCATGCTCTATTGTAACCGTACTGTCATCAAATGCCGTAAGAATACCGCGGTCCTCCTTCACCTTGTTGACCGCCTTGTAGAGTCTTAACTCAACCTCATTGCCAATATTCCGCCTAAAATCCTTATCCTTCCTGAGCGGTCTTAAAAGTCCCGGTGAGCTGACCTCAAGAATGTACGCATCATCAATGAAATCTTCTTTATCAAGCAAATCGGAAAATGCCCTGCTCACAAGCTCGCAGTCATCCACCGTGATTCCACCCTCCTTGTCAATATAAGCTCTAAGGTACCAGCTGCTGCCTTCCTTCACATACTCAACATCAACCAGTTCAAAATGATTAGCCTCTATTATAGGAGTAATCATTGCCTCGGCCTTTGCCTCATATTCCTCTCTTCTTGCCATAATGTCCTTTCCTGTTAAAACACATCCACCTGGGCTTCCCATAAAATAGAAAACCCTAAAGTAAAACGAAAGAGTGGGTTCACACCCACTCTTGCCAGTCAACATGTATCATAAATCAGTTAATACTATATCACACTATTCTATAGAATGCAAGCACTTTTTTATCCTCTGTTCCACTGCGCCCACTTTTTCCTATATTCCTCGGCAGTCATGCCCTCATTTTCAATAAAAAGGTGTCTGAACAAATCCGTGTTCATTATACCTGATTCAACTACTATCTCCTTCACCGGCTTTACCGAAAATCTTAAAAGCTCCTTGGCACAGTTAAATCTTCTGTTGAGAATATAGTCGCACAGGTCAATTCCGTACTTGTCCTTGAACTGCCTGTTTATGGTTATCTCATCCATGCCGTATTCACCGCACACGCTCTCAAGCAGGTCCTCCTCCTTGAATCTGGCATTTACAGATTCGCGGATACTGTTGAGTATATCCGGATTGAGCTTCTTATTGTCCTCGTTGATAATCTCAACAAGCATGGTTGTGACAAGATTAGTGAGCAGATTATGGCTTACATACTCACTTGTAATGTCCTTCTCATCCTGATTTGACATAACCTCATCAATAATGCCACTGTATTTCTTTATATCTGCTGCCTTAAAGACAGGCGAACCTCCATTTTTTTCAAGGAATATTCCATAGTAATCCCTAAGCAGTGCTCCATCCATGTGAACCCACATAAGCTCCCACTGTGAATCCGCTCCGCTGCAATGCTCATAGCTTCTGCGGCAGTCAATAAAAGCACAGTCCCCGACCTTTACACTGTAATCCTTCCCATCAAATGACACTCTTCCGTTTCCTGACATAACAACCATAAAAAGATAGGATTCCAGGTTGCTTCTGCTGCTTACATGAGGCTTGATGCTTTTAAGCTTTCCGGTCTCCTGTACATATATAAGCTTCTTTCTTGCAAATTCACTTGGTGTATGAAGGTATCTTTTTGAACTTGTCATCTCATTGGTATCAAATAATGCTTCCTCACCCAAGCTTTTCACCCCCTGTCCTCTCACGCCAGTAATCAAGTATTTCCCTTATGGTCTGATTCAATGGAATATCCGGCTTCCATCCCGTCTGTTCATTTATCTTGGTGATATCCGCCTCTATAACCGGGACATCAACCGGTCTTATCTTATTCTGGTCAACCTTTACCTCTATATCAGCGCTCGACATTCCTATTATCATGTCAAGCATTGCTCTTATCTCCACAGCATTTCCACTGCCGACATTGTAAGTCTCGCCTGCCCTGCCTTTAAGCGAAAGCAGTCCATAAGCTCTCACGACATCCCTTACATCCGTAAAATCTCTTCTCGCCGCAAGATTTCCCACATACATAACCGGTTCCCTTAACCCGTTCTCAATCTCCGCAACCTGCTTACAGAAATCCGACACCACAAATATCGGTGACTGTCCGGGGCCGACATGATTGAATGCCCTCACAAGCATAATCTCCATATCATAAGCCTTAGAGTATATGGTTCCAATCATATTCTGGCACACCTTCGTGGCTGCATATATATTTCCCGGACGCAACATGGTGTCCTCGCTTATCGGTGTCTCATTCTCCAGAATATGTCCGTATTCCTCGCCGGAGCCAATCAAAAGCACCCGCGGCTTATAGTACAGCTCCCTGACTGCATCCATCAGATTCACACTTCCCTTGATATTCACATCTATAGTGAGCGCAGGCTCCTTCCACGCCACACTCACCGAGCTCTGTGCAGCCAGATGATATATATAGTCCGGCCTGACCGCGAACAGCAGCTCAACTATGTCATTCTTATTCAGAATATCAAGTTCATAAATCCTCTCCCCAAGAAACAGCAATTCATCCTGTGTCTGTGTACCGGGAAGCTTGGTTGCATATACTTCCATGCCAAATTCATTTTGCAGGCAGCCAGCCAGATAACTCCCGACAAAACCACCCGCACCTATAATCAATGCCTTTTTCATATCAATTCCGCTTCCTTATTGAATTACTCAAAATGCTTGTGCGTGTACAGATGCTCCTGACAGAATTCATAGTTACCATTACACTTAGAGCAGTAACGGAAAACAAGATTATCCCCATCCTTCTCAGTTCTTCCGCAGATAGCACACTTATGCTTAGTTCCGTTAGGAGCTGCCGCTGCCTTGACGTTTTTCTTGTAGACATACCTGCGGTGCATTTCCTTAGGGGCGAATCTTTTCATATTTCTTGTTCCGAAATAGAACAGGATAAAATTAAGCACGGATACAATGATGCTCACTCTCGTAGCCCATATAAGCTGTGACGCATACTGGACTCCAGCCGCACCATAGGCAGCGGAGTAAAGGCTCTTGTATTTTCCGACAGCAATAAATTCATAACCCATATAAATCACATCTATAATCGCAAGCCACTTAATCTTAATAGGAATAACCATCATAAAGTACACCTGGACATCAGGAAAGCATACTGCAAATGCAAGAAATGATGCCATATTGATATAGTACGTGCTCGGGCTCATGCTGATTCCTGTAATCCAGTAGACTATCATTGTACTGATTGTCATAAAAAATATACCGGAAAATACATAACAGTTATAGCGGAAGCTTCCCCAATATTTCTCAAGCGAAGAACCTATAAAATACTGGAACATAAACATAAACAATATAAAGAAGGAAAAGCTCTCGGGAACCGTACATACCCACGTTATAAGTCTCCACACCTGCCCCTTCATAACAAGTGCGGGATTAAGCTCCAGATAGCTGTATGCAGCCGGAGCCGTAAGCAAAAGCACATAGCCGATTCCATAAGCTGCCAGCACATAAATAATAAGATTCTTTATCGCATATCTTCCATATTTCTTTTCAAGTTTTGCTAAAAAATTATTCACTCTTTCTCTTTCCTTTTCTCAATAATTATTTTTCCCTCATATTCAAACAGGCATCCCTACAATCCCGAAGCATAAGCCTGACAGCCATCAGCTTCTAAAACAAATCCTTCTTCCAGAAGATAATCGACACAATAAATGACAGGATTATGGAAAATCCTATGACTATCAGGAATCCAAACGGGCTGTCTGCAAACGGCATTCCTGATGTAGACACATTCATTCCGTAAAAGCTCGCCACCATAGTCGGGATAGAAAGTACTATCGTAACTGTGGCAAGAAACTTCATCGACTGATTCAGGTTATTGGAAATAATTGAAGCAAAAGCATCCATGCTTCCGCTTAAAATGCCGCTGTATATACTGGCCATCTCAATCGCCTGCTTGTTCTCGACAATGACATCCTCAAGCAGGTCTTCATCCTCAGGATATTTCTTAATCTTATCTATCCGGAAAAGCTTCTCAAGCACAAGCTCATTGCCCTTGAGGGACGTTGTGAAATACACGAGTGACTTTTCCAGTTCCTGAAGCTCTAACAGCTCCTTATTCTTCTGGTCTTCACGAAGCTTCTTCTCAAGCAGTTCGCTTCTTTTATCTATATTTCTGAGATAATTGAGGAAAAGCGTTGCATTTCTGTACAGAATCTGAAGGATGAATCTTGTCTTCTTGTAGGTATAGAATTCCCTCACCCTTCCATCCATAAAGTTGTTAAGAACAGGGGTATCTTCAAGGCAGATAGTTATTATCTGGCTGTCAGTTACAGCAATACCAAGAGGTATTGTTCCGTACCAGTCCTTGCCGTTTCTCTCTTCAATGACAGGAATATCAACAACTATAAGTGTATAATCATCCTCGACCTGTATACGTGAGCGCTCCTCGTCATCGAGTGCCGCCCTAAGGTCTTCAAGCTGGATGCTGCACTCTGACGCAACAGTCTGCAGTTCATCAGCACTCGGTGCCGTCATGGCAATCCAGCATCCCGGCTCTATCTCATTTCTTCGCACCGTTCCGTGATGCTCCGAACTTAAAAATATCTTATACATACGGACTACCTCTATTCCCAATAGCCTGATATCTATTGTTTTGGACATATTTTTATAAACAAATCAATTTTTAGTATAATTTTTTTTTAATATTTTGTCAATGACGGTTGCTATTGATATTTAAAAAAAATTATAATATAATGTAACATACTTGGGTTTTGTAACCTTTCTTATTATTTATAGATAAAGGAGATGTATTCTCATGATGACATCCGAATACAGACTTGGAATTGACATTGGTTCCACTACAGTCAAAATAGCAATTATTGATAAAGCTAACAATATATTGTTTTCAGATTACGAAAGACATTTCGCCAATATCCAGGAGACTCTTGCAGGTCTTCTTGTCAAGGCTAAGGATAAGCTTGGCGCAATAAGCGTACACCCTGTCATAACCGGTTCCGGTGGTCTTACACTTGCAAGCCACCTTGAGGTTCCGTTTACCCAGGAGGTCGTAGCCGTATCAACAGCGCTAAGCGACTACGCTCCCCAGACAGATGTTGCCATAGAGCTTGGCGGCGAGGATGCCAAGATAATCTATTTTACCAACGGTATCGACCAGCGTATGAACGGTATCTGTGCCGGTGGTACAGGCTCATTCATCGACCAGATGGCTACCCTTTTGCAGACCGATGCAACCGGTCTTAATGAGTATGCCAAAAATTATCAGGCAATATACCCTATAGCTGCCCGATGCGGAGTATTTGCAAAGTCCGATATACAGCCTCTCATCAATGAAGGAGCAACCAAGGAGGACTTATCCGCTTCCATTTTTCAGGCCGTTGTAAACCAGACCATAAGCGGACTTGCCTGCGGTAAGCCTATCCGCGGAAATGTTGCCTTCTTAGGCGGACCTCTTCACTTCCTGTCCGAGCTTAAGAATGCTTTTATCCGCACGCTTAATCTTGGTCCTGAGAACATCATTGCACCTGAGCACTCACATCTTTTTGCGGCTGTAGGTTCGGCAATGACCGCCAAAGATGAGATTGCCATTGATATTGACGCTCTCATCACCAAGCTTCACAATAAGATTAAGATGGACTTTGAGGTAGAGCGTATGGAGCCTCTGTTCGCCACGCAGGATGCCTACAAGGAATTCCGCGCACGCCATGACAGCCACCGCGTTATCAAGGGCAGTCTTGAGAACTACTCCGGCAACTGCTATCTCGGAATAGATGCCGGCTCCACCACAACGAAGGCTGCAGTGGTAGCAGAGGACGGAACACTTCTCTACTCCTTCTACAGCAGCAACAACGGAAGCCCTCTCGCGACATCCATAAAGGCGATAAAGGAGATATATTCCATCCTTCCTGCCGATGCGCATATCGTGCGCTCATGTTCAACAGGCTACGGTGAGGCGCTTATAAAGGCAGCACTCATGCTCGATGAGGGTGAGGTTGAGACTGTATCCCACTATTATGCCGCCGCATTTTTTGACCCTGAGGTTGACTGTATCCTCGATATAGGCGGTCAGGATATGAAATGTATCAAGATTAAAAATAACACCGTTGACAGTGTCCAGCTCAATGAGGCATGCTCCTCAGGCTGCGGTTCTTTCATAGAGACATTTGCAAAGTCGCTGAACTACTCTGTTGAGGATTTCGCAAAAGAGGCTCTCTTTGCGCCTCACCCTATAGACCTCGGTACAAGATGTACCGTATTCATGAACTCCAAGGTTAAGCAGGCGCAGAAGGAGGGTGCAAGCGTGGCGGATATATCTGCCGGACTTGCCTACTCTGTTATCAAGAACGCGCTTTACAAGGTTATCAAGATTTCAGACCCTAAGGATTTAGGTCACCAGATTGTTGTCCAGGGTGGTACCTTCTACAATGACGCTGTCCTTAGAAGCCTTGAAAAAATTACAGGTGTTGAGGTTATACGTCCTGATATTGCAGGAATCATGGGCGCCTTCGGTGCCGCCCTTGTAGCAAGAGAGCGCTACGAAGGTCAGGATACCACTATGCTTTCTATTGAGAAAATCAATGAGCTTACATACGAGACAAGAATGGCACGCTGCAAGGGCTGTACCAACAGCTGTCTCCTCACAATCAACCGTTTCTCCGGCGGAAGACAGTTCATATCCGGAAACCGCTGCGAACGTGGTATCGGCAAGGAAAAGAATAAAGACCATGTGCCAAATCTTTTTGAATACAAGAACAAGCGTCTTTTCTCTTATGAACCTCTTGAGATAACAGATGCACCACGCGGTGTTGTAGGTATCCCGCGTGTACTCAATATGTACGAGAACTATCCATTCTGGTTCACATTCTTTACAAAGCTCGGCTTCCGCGTTGTTCTCTCGCCTGAGTCAAGTCGTAAGATATATGAGCTGGGAATTGAATCCATCCCTAGTGAGTCTGAGTGTTATCCTGCCAAGCTCGCACATGGTCATGTAACGTGGCTTATCAAGCAGGGAATAAAATTTATCTTCTATCCTTGCATACCTTATGAGCGCAGGGAAATAGAGAACACTAACAACCACTACAACTGCCCTATCGTAACCTCCTACGCTGAGAACATCAAGAATAACGTAGAAGAGCTTGTGACAGAGAATATACTTTTTATGAATCCTTTCCTCTCATTTGAGGACGAGAAGGTTCTTGCAAAGCGTCTCTCCAAGGAAATCGGAGGTCAGTTCAACATCTCCTCCAGGGATGTTACCGCCGCATGCCAGGCCGCATGGGATGAATTAGCAGAATGCCGCCGCGATATTATGAAGAAGGGTGAGGAGACCCTCAAATACCTTGAGGAGACAGGAAGACACGCTATAGTTCTCGCAGGCCGTCCATACCATATCGACCCTGAGATTAACCATGGTATCCCTGAGCTTATCAACAGCTATGGAATAGCTGTTCTCACAGAGGATTCTATATCACACCTCGGAAAGGTTGAGCGTCCTCTCATCGTAATGGATCAGTGGATGTACCATTCACGACTGTACGCCGCAGCAAGCTTCATCCGCGACAAGGACAACATTGACATGATACAGCTCAACTCCTTCGGCTGCGGACTTGACGCCGTCACAACCGACCAGGTGAATGATATACTCTCCTCAGCAGGAAAGATTTACACCGTATTAAAGATAGATGAGGTAAACAACCTCGGTGCCGCAAGAATCCGTATCCGTTCACTCATCTCCGCCATAAAGGTTCGTGAGCACAACAACTACAAGCGCAGCATCGTATCAAGTGCTTACCACAGAAAAGAATTTACCAAGGAAATGCGCGACAGCAATTACACTATTCTCTGTCCGCAGATGTCACCTATACACTTCGACCTCATTGAGCCTGCTCTCAATTCCTGCGGCTACAATGTCGAAGTACTGAAGAATGTGAGCAAGTCTGCAGTCGATACAGGTCTTAAGTATGTCAACAATGATGCCTGCTACCCTTCTCTTATCGTGGTAGGACAGATGATGGAGGCAGTGCTCTCAGGCAGATATGACCTCACAAAGACAGCTCTTGTCATCACACAGACAGGTGGTGGCTGCCGTGCGTCGAACTATATCGGATTTATCCGCCGTGCCCTCATAAAGGCAGGCTACCCTGATATTCCGGTTATATCGCTGAGCGTGCAGGGACTTGAGAGCAACTCAGGCTTCACCTACTCGCTTCCTATGATTAAGAAGGTAGCGATGGCAATCCAGTACGGTGATATATTTATGAATGTTGTGTACCGCACACGTCCTTATGAGGCAGTTCCCGGCTCGGTCAATGCACTCCATGAGAAGTGGAAGAATATTATCATAGAGCAGCTCACGCAGCCAAAGGTATATATGAAGGATTTTAACCGCAACATCAAGCAGATTATAAAGGAATTCGATGAAATTCCTCTTCTTGACATCAAGAAGCCACGCGTCGGAATAGTCGGTGAGATTCTTGTCAAGTTCCTGCCTGCTGCCAACAACTACCTCGTTGACCTCCTTGAGAAGGAAGGCGCTGAGGCTGTAGTTCCTGATTTCATGGGCTTCATGCTCTACTGCGCTGAGAACGCGAACTTCAAGGCGGACAACCTCGGTGCAAGCAGGAAGTCAATGCACATAAGCAACGCTGTAATAAAGGCAATCAATATGTTCCGCGGTCCGTCCAACAAGGCACTAGCGCAGAGCAAGCGCTTCGATGCTCCGACGGACATCAAGGAGATGACTAAGATGGCTGCCCCACTCGTTTCACTCGGAAACCAGACAGGTGAGGGCTGGCTTCTCACGGCCGAAATGATTGAGCTTATTCACCACGGAGCTAAGAACATCGTCTGCTGCCAGCCTTTCGCATGCCTGCCTAACCATATCGTAGGTAAGGGTGTCATAAAAGAGCTGCGCGCCGCTTATCCGGATGCCAACATAATCGCCGTAGATTATGACCCGGGTGCCAGCGAAGTTAACCAGCTCAACCGAATCAAGCTTATGCTGTCGACTGCGCAGAAGAATCTTGATAAGTAGGTTGGAGTTAAGAGCCTTCTTAAAAGGCAAACTCCACTAAAACAATAGTGTGTAATGTTGAGATAGCTGAGATAGTTGAGATAGTTGAGATATCAAGATAGCTGAGGTATATGCAGTTGAAAACGCGCCATATTGTAAGTTAAATTACAATATGACGCGTTTTCTTTTTTATCTGCTTTCTTTTCTCTATTATCTTTTTTGCTTGGCTGTGGGTATTTTTCCTGTCTTCTGTTCTCACATACCCATAGCAGTCTATTTTTTTTTCTTTTTTGCTTGGCTGTGGGTATTTTTCCTGTCTTATGCTCTCCATACCCACAGCAGTCTATTTTTTATTGCATTTTTGCTTGGCTGTGGGTATTTTTCCTGTCTTATGCTCTCCATACCCATGACAGTCTATTTTTTATAGCTTTGGGGCTTGGCTGTGGGTATTTTTCCTGTCTTCTGTTCTCACATACCCATAGCAGTCTATTTTTTATTGCATTTTTGCTTGGCTGTGGGTATTTTTCTTGATTTATGTTTTCCATACCCACACTTCTTGTTTTACTTAATTTTTGACGGCAGCTGTGCAAGTATTATCGCCGCGAACATAAGCACACATCCAGCGCTCTCTTTAATTGACAGGCTCTCATGTAAAATCACCCACCCTGCAAGCACTGAGAAGCAGGATTCCAGACTGAGTATCAATGACGCTATCGTAGGATTGACATTCCTCTGCCCTATAATCTGCAAGGTGTATGCCACCCCGCAGGAGAGCACACCGGCATAGAGAATCGGAAGCCACGCCGACAATATGGCTGCCATATCAGGATGTTCAAGGCTGAACATAAACGGAAGTGATGCCACTCCGCACACTAAGAACTGTATGCATGACAGGGCAATTCCATTAACTCTGGGTGAAAAGTAATCTATCACCATAATGTGCACCGAAAATCCTATCGCACATAGAAAAATGAGCACATCTCCCTTTCCAACAGAAAAACCATCTGTTATGCACAGACAATACAGTCCTGCCAAGGCAAGTACCACGGCTGCCCATATCTTCCATCCCGATGTCTTTTTCATGAATATTCCGATTAAAGGTACAATCACTATATAGCACGCTGTTATAAACCCGGCTTTTCCCGCTGAAGTATACTTAATTCCAGCCTGTTGAAGACTTGTCGCCGCGAAAAGAAGTATTCCGCAGAAAAGACCTCCGACAATCAGCTCTTTTATGTTTCCATTATGTATATCAGTTGTGTTTTCCGATACTCTTTCTGTTGTTGCCTGCACTCTACTTCCTGATGTTATTTCCGACACTTTTTCAGAGCCGGAGGTTCTTTCAATTATCGATGTGCTTTGTGCTGCTCTTTTATCTCTTCCGCAAATCCCTTTCTGAATCAGTATGCAAGGAACAAGCGTCAACGCACCGATAAATGACCTTATTCCGTTAAATGTGAATGGTCCTATATAATCCATTCCTACACTCTGTGCGACAAATGCTGTCCCCCATATAAATGCTGTCAATGCCAATAATAAAGCGTTCTTAAGTTTCATAATCCAATTCCGCTGCAATCGATGAACCTATTATCTTATATTCTCAATCTGCCAATCAATAGGCTCCACCCCATGTGCCTTCAGGAACTCATTCGCCTGGCTGAAATGCCTGCACCCAAAGAAGCCTCTATAAGCCGACAGCGGGCTTGGGTGCGGCGCCTTGAGTATCAGGTGCTTCGGATTCGTTAACATTGGAATCTTACTCTGTGCCGGTCTGCCCCAGAGCATGTACACAATAGGTCTGTCCTGTGCGTTCACCGCCTCAATGACAGCGTCCGTGAACTGCTCCCAGCCATGTCCCTGATGAGAGTTAGCCTGATGAGCGCGAACCGTGAGTACAGTGTTTAAAAGAAGCACACCCTGATCCGCCCATTTTTTAAGATAACCATTGTCCGGAACATAACAGCCAAGGTCATCGTGAAGCTCCTGATATATATTCTGGAGCGATGGCGGAATATCCTTCTGTTCAGGAAGAACCGAAAAGCTCAGACCATGCGCCTGCAATTCATTGTGGTATGGATCCTGCCCCAGTATTAACACCTTGACATTCTTTAACGGCGTGAAATTAAATGCGTTAAATATATCCTCCGACGGCGGATATACCACACCCTTCCTGTATTCACTGTCCACAAACTTATATAAATCCCTATAATATGGCTTGGCGAACTCAGGTTTAAGCGCTTCAAGCCAGTCATTGCTAATCTGTGACATATCAATCTCCAGTTACTAAGTATATTTTTAATTATATATCCATCACATTCTCACAGACACCCCGCGCTGTGCAAGATAATCTTTAAGGTCGGATATCTCAAGCTCCTTGTAATGAAAAAGTGAAGCAGCAAGCGCCGCATCCGCCTTGCCCTCCGTGAGTGCATCATAAAAATGCTCCTTACTTCCGGCTCCGCCCGAAGCGATAACAGGTATTGAAACATTCTCAGCTATTGTCCGCGTAAGCTCAATATCATACCCCTGCTTGACTCCATCACAGTCCATGCTGGTAAGAAGTATCTCTCCGGCACCCAGTTTATTAGCCTTCACAGCCCACTCAAGTGCATCGATTCCTGTGTCCACTCTTCCGCCCATCTTGTAGATATTCCAACCGCTTCCGTCCGCTCTTCTCTTAGCATCTATTGCGACAACTACACACTGGCTGCCGAACTTATCCGCCGCATCACTTATAAGGCGTGGATTATCGATTGCGGATGAATTAATTGAAATCTTGTCCGCTCCCTCCCTCAGAAGGTTCTTAAAATCATCAACAGTCCTTATTCCGCCACCAACAGTAAACGGAATAAATACCTTCTCGGCAACCCTTCTCACAAGTTCAACTGTAGTCTCTCTTCTGTCGGATGAGGCTGTGATATCCAGAAATACAAGCTCATCTGCTCCCGCCTTGTCATAAAGGGCAGCTACCTCAACCGGATCGCCGGCATCGCGCAGATTGACAAAATTGGTTCCCTTCACAACTCTTCCATTATTAACGTCCAGACATGGTATTATTCTCTTGGTAAACATAAGCTGTCCTCTCTATTATTGATTAGAATGCAATGTTATAATGCGGCAAAGTTCTTGAGAATCTGCATACCCACACTTCCGCTCTTTTCAGGGTGGAACTGACATGCATATACATTATCCTTCTGAACAGAGGTATGTATTATAGTTCCGCCATATTCAGTAGTCGCAGCGACTATGCTCTCATCATCAGCCTTGAGATAATATGAGTGTACAAAATACACATATGGATTCTCACCAAGACCTTCAAAAAGTCTTGCGCCCTCCGATACCTTAAGGGAATTCCAGCCAATATGAGGTATCTTGATTCCCGGTGCATCCGGAATCCTCAATATCTCACCCGGAAGAATCGAAAGTCCCTCAACTCCATCCGATTCATCGCTACGTCTGAATAGAAGCTGAAGTCCAAGACATATACCCAGAAATGGCTTTCCTGAGTCAACAACCTCATGTATGGTGTTCACAAGACCATACTCATTAAGCCGTCCCATTGCATCGCCAAACGAACCTACCCCCGGTAAAATCACTTTATCAGATGACAGAATCTCATTCCTGTCCCTTGTCACAACTGCTTCCTGCCCTATAGCTTCAAGTGCCTTTTCCACACTTCTTAGATTTCCTGCATCATAATCGATAATAGCTATCATATATCTGTATCCTTTCAAATTCGGTATTTTTAGGATTTTCTTTCATATTATAAATGCTAACTACTGTTATTTCATCACTTTTACATATATAATATCACATTTCGTTGCACTTCATATTTAGTAAAAATTTAGTATGCTCTATTTCATACTAATTAGAAATAAGTTGATTCGCCATAGCATTTATCTGTGCTAGTTGTTCTTCGCCTGGTTTTGCATTAACATAATTATTCATGGTTGTAGATATGTTTCCGTGTCCAAGTATATATTGTAATGTCTTTGGTGGTAGATACTGCATATTAGTTGCAAACGTATGTCTGCATATATGCGGTTCAAATTTACGAATGGGATTTTCAATATTGGCATTATTAAATCTTTTTATACAATTTTGCAGATACTCTTCTACATGACTTCTTACTATGGTCTTTCTGCTTCTTGTTGCAAGAAATACAAATCCCTCATATTTATTACCTCGTTCATCATAACATGCTGGTTCTATATCACCCATGATATAGCGATTCTTAATAACACGTTCGAAGCATTGATATACGCCATCCGTCATTGGTATAATACGCTCTCCATTTGTGGTTTTAGTAGGCAAAATCACATGCACATGATTAACGCATTGTAACTGCTTATCAACTTTTACCATTCGATTGTCCATATCAATATCATCAAGCGTAAGACCACATAATTCTGAAACTCTTAGTCCTGTCCAAAACAATACATATATCATATCATAACAATGTGCACTATGTACATCTTTTGAACAAAAATCAAGAAATCTATTCATATCCTTCACAGAAAGAGCGTCCATCTTCTTACTGTCACTTTTATCGGTTGTAATATTTCTGAATGGATTCTTGACAATATAATCATAGTCTAAAGCATACTCAAAAGCTCTTTTTATAAGGCTTATTTGTGTCTGAATAGATGAACCTCTGTGTTTCTTCTTCATATCATCAAGCCACTCTTCACAATGCTGCGGTCTTATTTTTCCTATTTCCATATAACCAAGTTTATATTGTTTCAAATTGTTTACCGTTACATTGTATCCAACTTTTGTATTATGAGCCAAACTCTTTCTGTTATATAAATATTTAAGATATCTATCAACTACTTCCAATAATGTTAATTTTGCTCCATCAATATCAATACTATTTTCAAGTTGTGCGTTTAATTCTGCCTCCTTTTCACGCAAACTTTTTGATGATTTCTTTCCCTTCGGTAACTGATCCATCACTTCAAGCCTATAAGAACTTATAACTCTTTCTTTTCCAAAACAATCCTTGTAATGATATTCATATCTTTTTGTCTTAGGATTGTAATACTCATTAGTTCGTAAAGTCCTTCTTGAAGGTTTGTTTTTTTCAGATGTTACTCTATTTGCCATTTCTCAGCCTCCATAAACATGAATGCCTCGAATGCGTACAACGCTGATTATATCACATTCAAAGCTAATTGTCTATTTGTCCTTATAATTGTTCCACCTTATCTATAAATTCTTCAAACTGCTTTCTTTTTATTTTTATAGTGCGTCCAAGCATAAGATGATACTTATTTCCATAATCCTCTCTCACTATATCTCTAAGTCTATTTTGTCCTATTCCAAACAAATCCGATGCCTCTTTAACATTTAATAAAATTTTGCTATCTAAAGATACCGTTATATTATCCATAATAAATTCGCTCCTAAATTTCTCATAATTTACAAAACTGGCAGAAGCCACAAACGTAACCTCTGCTAAAATATTTAATATATTCTTTTTCTTTTTAGATTCCATATCCTATCAAATGATCGGGCATCGAATCACCACCATCATGCATCATTCCACAACACAAAAAGAGCCACAACCTAAAAGGCGTGGCTCTGTAAGTAGGATTATAATGTTTTTTACTTCTTTGTTTCAATGTATTTATTATACATATCTAATCTATTTTTTATATTTTCAGAATTTCTGCCCATGAATTTATTGCCATACTCGCGAATAAAATAATCAGCATCCCTCGTCTCATCCTTTTTAGTATCAGAAAGAGCGGAGGCGATTAACATTCTTAAATTATCTTCATATCTTTGCATGGATTGTTGCATTTTTTCGTTTATTCTTGCTATTTCATTTTCCCATTCTTCTTCATCAGTAGCAGTTAGTTCTTCGTGAACAATTTTTACTTCCCAGCGTCCAGACATATCCACCTTATGAACTTCTTCTTTTTTGTATCTTATCATAATCATACCTCCTTATTAATTTTTGTAGAACTCACATACAATCCTTTATAAATTTTATCAGCAAGCACAATTAAATTAGAAAATGGAATAATATTATCTGTAACAAATTGTTGCATTTTCAATTTATCATTTTCAATTATATAACCGTTTTTCGTTACAATTTGAAAAATTCCTAATAATTTTCCACTTTTACAGTATAGTGGGATAGCAATGTATTGTGTGTATTTATTCAAATCGGAACTTAAAGATACTTTCTTAAAAATCCTTAAAACCTCTTCATTATTCATTGCAATTTCAATATCAGATAATTTATTGCGAATCAACTCTGCATAATGATAAATACATTCCGATAGCTTTTCTCTCTCCTTACAAGCATTGGGTCTAATCGAAATCGGACTAGAATGAGACATCATATGAACCCATTCTTCTCCATTTTCGTCTATATCATAAGAAATATAACCCACTGAAATATTGGCATTGTCAAATTTATTACAATATTGTTGGACTACATTCTTAGTATGTAAGCATATAGCGTCTGTAATTTTAGCCTTATTCCAAGCTTTATCTGATACATAACCATTTTGTTTTATATTATTTGCAAATGAATTTATTAAACTTGCCCATTTCTCTGATGTTTCAGAAAACGCTGATACTTCCGAAGTAACTGTTTTATAATCATTCTCCATATGTGCTAAAATAGTTGTTAATGAATTATTTTCTATAGCTAATTTTTCTAATTGACTATAAACCTTGTCATCTTCATTTCCATACTTTATAACTGCAAATATTTGTATAAGTAATAACACAACAACAATACATATTATGATTATAGTTGCAATGGTATTACCCAATATTGATGCAATTATTCCTGCCACAGAAATAATAGTAGGAATTAAAATAAGAATTGTATTCTTAACACCAGTTTTTTGATAAAAATGTTTTTTCATACATTATATCTCCCGAACTATGATATAGTAATTGTTATTATATACCAACAATCGACAGAATACAACATATCTTTCCAATATATAGACACATTTATCTCTCGGCAGACCGAATCTCTCAGCCTGCCAAGCTCTTATTATTCCTCGTCACAAAGTAACTTGCCAAGAGTTTCAATTAAGATAATCTCATTCATCTGTATTGCTGTATTCATAACGGACAGCTCAAATTCTGTTCGACTATCACCCTGTAAAAAGTCTGCTTTTTCATATTTGTCCATATTATGTTTTAGCATGTCTCCTATTGATTCCATTTCTTTCATAGATACTTCAGCAATAGTATCAACTATCTCTTGTCTTGTTATCTTCTTCATCTTATTTTCCTTTCTGTTTTTATGCAACATTGCATTATTAAACACAATGTTGCATTTATTTATCTTATTCTGCCTATCTTATAGCCTCTTGTATTTATACTATCAACTGCTTCTTCCATACTCCAATCTTTCATAAGACGTTCAATTCTCTTATCATTTACTAACTGGTCATAAACGCTAGGTGTCATATCACCCTCAACCTTGACAAGTGCGTCAAAATGCTGTTGAACATTGACATTCTGATTTGTCTTAGTAACAGGTGCGGTATTACCAAATTTAAAATCTATACAAGGTTTAATGTTTAAAAGCTCCTGTCTAAATTTTTCCATCACATCGGGATTTTGGCTAAGTTCCCATAACCTTTGTGTCTGTTCATTGTTGAATACCTTTTCACCACCATCGAATGCTCCGATAGGGTAGATAAGACATCCATCCTTTTCAATAATCTCAACACCATCTTCATAGATTGGATGTAAGCCTTTGGTTGCTGATTGAGTACCCGAAGCATAACCCTTTGAGATCGTTGTGAATTTGTTCGGAGTATTCTTAACAAGCCCAACCTTTTTCTGCTTTTCAATAGTCTCTAAATCTTTCTTGGCTTTTTCTATATTATTCTGTACATTCTTCCATGTACCTGCGTTCGGAAGAGTAGTACCTGACGTGTCATGCGCCATATCACCAAGACTACGATTTGTGGAGCTTGTTGAATTAGAGACAGTGGTGGTTGTGTTTGTAGGTGTTGCCACTCCTGCATTTCTAACTGCATTAGCAGCTTCATTCGCCTTGTTAGTGATTTCCTGTAAGGACTGTCTTACAAGAGATAATTGCTCAAGTAATGTGCCATTTGCAGAATTAAACATGTTCACAACTGATACAGCAGCGTTATCTGCGTCAAGCTGAAGCTGGTATATTCCCATAGCTGTATAATTGAGCTGATCTGTAAATACCGAATTAGCTTCGCTGAACATAGTACTATAATGAGATAAAGCATTTTCACCGTGAGTAAACGGTTCTGTAAGCGAATTGCTCATCTGTATACCATATTCTCTGCTAAGTCTGTTGAGATTATCAAGAATAGTTGTACTATTCTTATTTACAAGCTCTATAGAATCCGCAACAAGCTGTTCCTCATCATCGAGCGTCTTTTCAAGAGCTTTCTTTTTGTCCTCAAGTTCCTTGTCTAACTGGTCTTGACGCTCATCATATACATGGTCATATAATGTGTCTTCCCAATCACTTTCGGTCTTTTTGAGTTCACCTTCAAGCTCTTTACGTTTCTTGATGCCAGCGAGAGAATTATCATTCTGTAATTCGGCAATCTGAGCTTTAAGCTTATTGATATTCGTTTCATTTTCAGAAACAGTCTTTTCCCAATCGTGTTGGTCTTTCTCCTGCTCCCAAGCTTTCTTACGAGCATCGTATAAATCCTCTAAAGCATCAATTTCCTCTTCAATACCTTTCTTACGGAGTTCGATGATAGCTTTCTTAGCCGCATTGTAAGCATCAACAGATTCCCATTGCTTATCATTGAGATCTTGCATTTTCTCATTGTATTCTTCAACGGTAATCGTTCCCTTAATGTATTCTCCGTTAAGGTATTCAATTTCCTTAGAATATTTACTGATAAGATATTGTGTCGTTTCAAGCTGTTCTCCATACATGGCAAGAGCAGTAATAGCATCCTTTGTAAACTTGTTGTTATCATCAAGAACATCATCCAAATCGAGCAAATCGACAATATTGCCAGCTTCATCAGATATTCCGTTAATAGCGTCTGCAATCTTATCAAGTTCATCCCAATGGAGCTTGTCTATTGAGTTCTGAAATCCTTCAATGTCGGTCTTGGCTCCAATAATGGCATCCTGAGTTTCGAGTATTGCAGCGTTGAGTTCTAACCATTCCTCTGTTCCTCTGTCAGTCTGCAAAAACTGTTTACGAAGCTCATTATATTGTTCGGTAAGGACTTTTATCTTCTCGGTTGATTGAGAGATTAATTCATCGTAGTAAGCACGTCCGACAGTTGAACCCCTTGTTTCAAGAAGAGAGATTTGAGACTTAATGAGATTAAGGTTTGAGCCTATTACATCGGTAAGCTCTTGAAATTTGTTCTTGATGCGGTCAATGGCAGTTTCAGTAGACTTCGCAGCAGAAGTAGTGGTTTCAATTTGCTCAAGCATCTTACCCTTTAATGATTCGCTCTTTTTCTCCAATTCTGAATACTCATTTGCAATATCAAGGTAATTTGAAGCCATGAACATGGAATAACCATTATCTTTAAGCCAATTCATTACCTCAATCTTTGAGCCTGTATCCTCGTATATCTTTTGGATTGTCTTTAGAGCTTCCATTTCAATGCCATAAGCATTTATTCGCTCCTTGACACCTTCGATTGCTGCATTGGTTTTCTTAACCTCATTGGATATTGCAAGGTTGGATGTCTCAGCATACTTGTTTGTAAGCGATATGATAGCTGATTCATTGAACGAATAACCATCGCCTGTTTTCACAAGTTCTCCTGCAAGACTGTCATAAGTTGCTATGAGGGTGGTTGCTTCATCGGCTGATAATATTTCACCTTTGCGAACACGGCTGAGAAGGTTGATAAGCGAATTGTAGTTGTCCTCATTGTATTGGATATTAAACTCACTAATTTTATTTACAAACTCATCTGCACTGATACCTAATTCATCAAGAAGTGCTTTGTAGTCCTCTGTTGATGTTATGGTTTCTGCTGAAAGTTCGCCAGATGTTGCAAGGTCGAGAAGCTTCTGTTTTGTTGAATCTATGGAATCGTTGTTGAATAGGTCGGAAAAATCCAGATATTTAGATTTATCACTTATGATTTTATTTGCTTCCTGCACTGAATTATTGAAAAATTCTTGAAATTCAGGAAGTGTCGCTAAATAGTTTTCTATTGTACTGGTGATTTTCTGCTCATCACCGATAAACTGCTTTGACGCAATAGAAGTATCTATAAGACCTTGTTTAAATGTCTCAAACTCCTCTGCTGTCTTCGGAATATTTTTACCCTGTAACGCACTTATCGTAAGCTGGTGTGCTACATTCTTGTTCAGGCTGTCAATAGCAGAGCTGTAACCCTCTACCGATTCTTTTGCATTGTTATATCTCTTATATATTTCCTTAAAAAGCTCATTGTCGGCTAATTCGTCCGCCGTAAATACTGTGGAATCTCTAAGTGCTGCTACCGCTTTTCCAAGCGTTTCATAGTTTTGTATCGCACCTTCTATGGTTTTGTTGTCACCTTGTAAGAACCATTCACCGCCTCTGCTGGTATGTGTTCCACTGCTTATTATTCCGGCATCTTCTAAGACCTGCCATGCCTTACCTGCATCTTTTCCCATCGCCACAATGGATTTTCCAAAATACTTGTCGGCTGATTTAAGTAAATCTGTTGTTGTAGCATCCACATTGGCAATCAAGTCAATCTGCTGTTCTTTCAGGTTGTCAATGCTCACCTGTTTAATTGCTTCAGATAAAGAACCATATTTTTCGACAAGTGTATCAACAGTCTCACCTTCAAGATTAAGCTTTCTGAGAAGTTCCTCCTGTGTGGACAGTAACTCTTCTTTTGCTCCTGAATCGGTCTTGACCGCATCCGACAGCTTAATATATTTATTGGCAAGTTCTGATATCTCATCACTCATTGACGAAGCTTCATCTGCTGCTTCCTTGGTTTTCTGTCTATCATCTTCTAATTCCTGATTATGCTTTGACACTGCGGAAGAAATAGCACTAAATCCAAGGCTGATTGTCATTAAAGCAACTCCAACCGGGTTTGAAAGTATCGCTGTCTTAATTGTTCGACCAAGACCAATCAGCGCCGCTTTTAGGCTGAATACCGAGGCTGTCTGTGCATTATTAGCAACAGTCTGTGCGTTAGTTGCATTCGTTAATCCTAATTCCTGCAACTTCTGTGTTACCATTTCCTTTGACAGACCATGCATACTCAAAATTCTTACTCTGTCCTGTTGGCTCAGTGATTTACTTGAAAGCACATTTTTAAGCTGTGCATTTGTAAGATTCTGTGTTGCCACAGCTATTGTTTTGAGGTACTGGTATCTCTGTGTAAGATTTCCGTTTATCGGCATGTCTTTGACTGCCTTTAATGCAACTCCATATTTTTCAACATGTTTGGTTGCGGTCATAAAAGCCATTGCACCTGTTGTAACAAACTTACCTATCCCAATCGCCACGATACCTCTTAAAGAGCCTTGAATTAAGCCGAATTTATTCGCTACATTTAATAATGCAGTACCAAGATTGGTTATATCACGGACTGTATTACCATTCACTATGCTCTGGTATGTCTCCGTTAATGCATTCTGGAAACGCTGAATTGAAGCGGAAGCCGATTCACACCAAGTATCATATTCCTTCATAGCTGAACCTGCACTGTTTATTGCTGTCTCAAAAGCCTTCACACCTTCAGTCTGTAAGCCACTGATAAGTGCTTGACCTGCCGCCGCTCTTGCTTTGCCAAAAATCGTTTCCAATACATTTGCACGACTGGTATCACTAAGACTGTCTATAACCTGTGATATTTCAAGTAACTGCTGATAGAACGATTTGAAGGTCTGTCCATCAGCTTCCATTATATCTACGCCCGTGAGACTTAATAACTTCTCCCTTAATGAACTTGCAGAATCTGCTACATCATCAATGTCCTCTCCAAGTTCCTCAAGTTCTTTTCTTGCGTCCGCATTTGCTGAGGCTCTTAGACGTAATGAACCAATTTTGGCTGTATTGCCCAAATAATTAGTATCATTATAAAATCTGTTTGCGGTAGAGAACATGGCTGCTGCCTGCTCAATGGTTGTATGAGCTTGAGTGAGTGTTCCTGCCGACAATCTGATTGCCTCCGCTAACCCTTCCGCATCTATCGAATACCGATTTGACATTTCATTTATCAAGTCAACATAAGCTTCAAGCTTTTTATCCATCTGCTCATCAGTATAGCCACCAATCTCATCAAACGAAGCTATAGCGGTCTTTATCGAACCTATGGCACTGTCAATATCAAGATCACCTACATTAGAAAGTACTGTGCTCCATTTTCCTCCAAGCTGCGCATCATCCAGTGACCAACCCATCTTCTTAAACTCTGTGATGGCGTATATCAGTGAATCAACCTTAACATTAAGGTCTTTCGCCTTGCTCATAGCTCTGTCAAAATACTTATAAAGTGCGTCTCTGTCCTCAATCTCGTCCGTTACTTTCTGTAAATCAACCAATCTGTCATCTAATGACTTTGCCTCAGAAGAAGCTTGTCTTGACTGATTTATCATTGTGTATACGAAGCTTGCACCACTGAAAAAGTTCGCATACCGCTTGATTGATTCTTTGAACTTACTGCCCCAGCTCATTGTCGCATAGCCGGTTGCTTTAAGTTCCGTTTTAAATGCCGAAAGTTCACTTCTTACTTTTCTTAAATCTGCCGTACTTTTCGCTACATTGGCAGAATTGAGCAGACTGTTGTATTTCTTAGTTAAATCCTGATTGCTAAAAAGCTTATTGTACTCTTTCGCAACAATTTTCAGCTTGTTAATAAGCTGTTCCTTCTTTACCTCAAAATTGAGAGGTACTTTATTAGTATTTGCAACCTTCTTAGCAGTATTTACCGCCTGATTCGTTGCGTTCTGGACATTCTTTTTATTTATTTTCGGTGATAAATTTACGTTATACGTCCTTCCCTTTAACTGGTCATTTATCATCTTTCTTGTTCTGCCTAATTGCAGTTTACCAATTAAGGGAACAAACAAATCTCCAAGCTTCTTAATGTCCTGTTTTATTCTTGTCATGCTCTTTGTCTTGTTAAGAGCTGCTATCAATCGTAGAAAAAAGTTATTTTCCAAAATTATCCTTCCCCAAAGAACTCTATGTCTCTGTAATTTTTATGAACTTCGCTAATATCATAATCATATCCTGTACTGTCATCAACCACATCACGCAAATACACGATTGACCACACTACCGCAACCACAATATAAATTGAATCCTCATAAAGGATTCTGTCACCTCTTTTAAGCCTCATAAATCGTTTCCTTTTTATATGGAATGTTTGATTGAAAAATCTGAATTTGGCGCAATGCCTAGAAAATAAAAATAGAATTTATGAATTTGTAAGATAGTCTTTTAACGCTTCAAAATGCTTGGGATACAGCTCCGCTAATCTGCCTGTCTTAAACAGACTTAGCGTATTCTTATCTATGCCTGTGACCTTACAGATATAGCACTGTTTCTCACGTTCAAGACGCTTGATAAGAATGTTTCTTAATTCATTCTGTGTCATGTACAAGCCTCCTTTGCTATAATATTTTCTGTAAAAAATTCCTTAAAAAATTGGGATTTTCACGGACAGATTGTGTTTGAGGCAATCTGTCCGCTTAATCATTGTTCATTGTTTTGAATACACTCGATACTCTACTAATACACTGCTGTTTGAGGACAGTGTATCAGCTAATTTATAATAAAGACTACCGCTTGCTCAAGGCGACAATCGTTATTACCTAAATTGATGTTGGAATCTGTACTAATGACAGATATTTCTCAAGCTTATCTGCATCAGTCTCACATAAACATACTTTACCATTTTTAAAACGTGATAGAATATCTGGTGGTATTGATGTCTTCTCTGCTATAGTTTTGGCAACAAGCCCATTTTTCAATACACAAATCAACATATTTCTTAAATCATTTTGGCTCATGTTACCTCCTCATTTTTTATTTAAGAATAATTGTAGAAAATTTTTCTCTCTTTCCTATATTATGTTTTACAACTCCTAATTAAAATGCTCAAAAGCTCTTATTTTATTGGCTTTTAAGCATTTGTAATAATTTAGATAAAATAAAATTTCGAGGTTTTACGAACTTATGTTCTGGCTTGTGATAACACAACCGAAACATCATTAATATCCTTTATTATATGTCCGTCTGCCTCATTATCAATTGGTATATTCACGGATATTTTAGGTACTTTCAAATTTCCTATATCAACGCTTATTAACCCATTCTGAACCAACTTTTCCAATCTATTGTCAAACTGGTTATAATAAATATCTGCTAGTTTGCACAACTGATTTTTTGTGACCTCTCCCTTTTTACCCTTGACAAGTTTAATCACACATCTATTTTTTTCTAATTTTTTATTCAACTTCTTATATAAAACCAATAATACAATCATAAGTCTTACAGCAGCAGGATCATCAACATCACTATTTATTTTTGACAGTTCATTTTGTGTAATTACAATTTCTTCATCTTCCAGCCCATGAATTAGAACTGTGTTTGCGCTCTTACACATATCCTTTACTTTTTCAGCCTTTTCTTGTGCTTTATCTTCACTTTTTCTTAATCTTTCAAGTCTGTTTTCATCCAAAATTACATTTCCATTCAGATAGCGGCAGCAAATATCCTGTCCGAAAACATTCCATAATATTGATTTATCTGCATTGCAAAATTCTTTATCCGTATAATAAGCATAAATCAAATAATTCAACAGTTTATTCCTGTCCTTACATAATTTATGCAATTCTATTTCACAATAACTGTAAAACCTTTCAAAGCGTCTTGATGAATCATCTGTACCCGAACCATTTTTATCGTCATAATATTTTTTCCCACATATCTTTTTATGAATTTCCAATAAATTCTTCAATTTATCTATTATCTTAGGATATGTGGCATTATAAATATACTCTATATCACTCATAATTTTAGTAAACTGGCACTCCTGCTTAACAGTTTCAAAATTCAACTCAATATCAGATATACATTCCTGCATATACTTACATATTTTATCAACTGTTCCATTTGTCATACAATATTTTTTCTGACTATCAACATATTCATTTACAGTTGTATCTTCATCAATATTGTCTTCTATGAGATACCGAAAACTATTTTTATTTGCTTCTATCACTTTGTCATTAACCCACTTACCATTTTTAAATTGCATAAATGCGGGCATTTTATAACCTTTAATTTCTTCTAATATATCATCTGGAATAGGCACTTTTATACCTGTTTTTACAAAATCAACAATAAGTTGATTAATAACCGACATAATCTTTATGTAATCTAAAATCCTCTTTTTTGTCTCCAGATTATCAGCGTCACCATATGCTCCCCACAGTTTAGTTACTTTATTTGTGACATCACCAATATTATTTTGAAATCCAAGATAATTCGTGTACATAATTTTATCAGTATCTGATATACAAAATTCCATATTGGAGTCATTGTTTTCTTCTACATTTTGTTTTTTCGTAACTACTTTTATAGTGTGAACATCAGCTTTTTCTATGGCATCATAAATAATATGTGAATTTACTCCGGCAACCGTATCACCATCAAAATCCATTGTACCAAGTCTCAATGCCAATGTACTGTATATGTCCGTCACATATCCTGTAGTCTGATACTTAAACCACTTTGTTCTCTCATTGCTTACAATTTTAACATTACACCACTCACATGCTATGTGAGGATTTCTCCAAATAGAAATTTCATCTACAGCCTTATTTAACCAGTAGTTTGAATAAACCTCCCATTTTCCTAATGCGCCTTTAACTTCAAGCCCAAATATATGTTCCATCAATGCAAGAAGGTCTGGAATAGCTGTCTGATAATTACCTTTTAACAAAATCTTTCCATTATATATATGCATCTTCAAGCTATTCAAATCATCCATTATTTTCTTCCTTATATATTTGTCATACTGCAAACTATCATCCAATAACAAAGCCTGATAATACCATGGAGTTAAATTTGTTCGCTTATTGCACTGCTCACTTTCTTCGCATTCCAGACTAATACCACGATACTTAATAAATTCATTTACATCGTTATGTAATTTTTTAACAACTTCTATTGTAGGTTCTGCTATCTTTCTAATATTATCATCCGATAATTCGATTGTCTGTAATGGTTGATAAGCCGACCATATTTTATCCTTCATTTTACTAATATCTATTGAATAATCACATATGTTAAAAGTTCTATGATACTCATTTTCAATATATCTAACTGGATTCAGAAAACCTTCTTCCCATTCAGCAAAGCTGTTATATTTATTATGAAATTTAAACTGACTTTCTGTTAAAAATACATCAATCTTCTTTTCCTTTACATCTATAATATCTCCCCACAAATCACTCACTTTTAGTTTTTCCTGCAAATCATTCTGCTCAAGATAATCAATAAATTCTGTGACCGGAAATGTATATAGATTACCTTTAATGCCATTCAATACTCTTATTTGAAATGAAGATGGCACATAATTCAATCCTAATTCTTTTGCCCAGATACACGCTCTTTCATATGATACAATTCCTGCACCATCAAAACAATTAATCTCTTCTTCTGTCTCCTTATGTGTATCACAATAATTTTGTACCTCATATTTAAACTTATTACCACCTAAATCCTCTTGTATAACAATATCAAATGCATCCTTAATCACCTTCTTATAATCTGCTGCGACACAGATATTAGGCATGGAAACTGGTCTGCTATCAGTTGCTGCAAGACCAAGATATGTTGAAAATTTTGCAACTTTAGTTATCGGAAACATCTCTTTAAAGTTAATTCCAGTAAGCAATACTTCCATCACACCATTATACAACTCTTCTCTTATATATAACTCTTTACAATTTCTGACAAAAGAACTGCCACAAAGCAATCTTTTATATCGTATTGATTCCGTTTCATTATTTTCAGGATTATCTTTATCTTCAGATAAGATTTTCAAAGTAAAGACACCCTTATCTTCAGCAGCTCTATTCTTGCAAAGTTCTTGATAATATTTTTTATAGCTCTTACCAATTTTTAAAATAATCAAATCCTTGATAAAAGGATACGCTGAGCCATCAAAAACAACATTTTCAGGTACAAATGTTGTTACTATTCTTACAACTTCACTACTGCATATTGTAATTTTATCTAAGTCCAACTCTTTTTTAGTCTTGTCAAAAATTGCACCTTTTTTCATGTCTCGAATATTCAGTCTTACGATCTCATAATTCTGAATAAATTCTGTTTCGTTTGTGTTCTGTTGTCTTTTCTTTTTCAATATAATTTCCTCTCTTTTATATGATTTTGTTTCTATATGTAATATTCTCCGTTTTGTTTCTGTTTTTGCGCAAAAAAATACCAACCTCTTAAATTGACGGTTGGTATATATCTTTATCCTATATATTTTTTTAATTCGCTTACTTTTCTCTCAAACAATTCGCTTGTGATACCTACAATATTTTCATACTGACTCTTATCAAATTTAACTCCTTGCAAAAAGTACCCCCTTTTAATCTGCTCTTTTCGTTCCAATAAATAATTGTAGCAATTATTCAAATATTTTTTGTCCATATCGTCAAACGAAAGAACCTTACCCTCTGAATTTATCCATTCATTCTCATAAGCTGCCAAAAATGGATAACTTGTTTTCTCAAGCAATTCTCTTACATCAACCTCGTCCATTGTAAAACTCCTTTTTCTTTTTAATATACCACACTAACCATCAATATTCAATTATCAAAGACCACGCTTGCTAAATTCCATACTCTATATCCTTTGCTTAATTCATTACCTTTAACCTCATTCTCCCACCCTCCCCTCATCACCAATACAATTTATCCTCTGAAATTCTCGACCTCAAATTAACTACATTTTCAATAATTTAACCCTTTACATAGAACACTTTTTTCTTTACTTGAAACTGTGATTTCATTGGCTCATTTTTGACGTTTCCATGCTCTAAACTCAATGATATCTGCTGCTCCACCATTGTTTACAAGCCGTATTCTGAACTCCTTTAACTCCTCAAGACCGAATACTGTATTTTGAAGTATACCAGCAGCAGATGTTGTCTCTACTGCATGTATACTCATGTCTGTAAAAGATATATCTGTAACTCTGTATAGCTTGTCAATTACCTTGATGTATTTTATTTGCGTTATGTTGTCCGTTATTGTTATCACCTCAATTCTTTTTATATAAAGCGTCACCATATTTGAAGTCACTTTATATGATAAGTCAAATCTGTCTATGCTCGTCATCATAGGGATTGACTTGATTAGTCCAAGCAGAAGAATCATTTGTTTTACTGACCTCCCGGTTGGGCTAATCATGTGTTTCCAGAATTGAAAACATGAATTTCTCTCTATTTTGTGCTATCATATCAGCAAGCATCTTATAATTCTGAAGAGTATCTACTGATATACCCATTTGTGTTGCGAGGTCGGATTGAGATTTTGCCAGAGCCGAATTATTCGGTTCTGCCACTTTATATTGATTCCCTCTGTCTCCACCATTTTGTATTCCATACAATCTCTCTAATTCTTTAATTCGTTTACCTACCTTTTTAGCAGAGTCACCGATTTCACCACGTCTACGAATATTAGACTCAAGTAAATCAAGCAATACATCATCTTCTGATTTATAAATGCGAATCTCTGCTTCTATGGTAGGTATTTTCAACTCTTTAAAAACTCTTACACGTTGATGTCCTGATACGATTACTTTATCTTGTGTGATAATGATAGGTTCTATATTTCCATATTTGTTTTCTTTTATACGTTTTCGCATAGATTCAAGGAGCCTTTTCATTGGTTCGGTAAGCTTTCGCCCAATCTATCAATTCTTAAATTTACCGACTGCAACATCTTGTTCAATAAATCTCTTTTAAATTTATCATCCAATTCTGCCTTATCAACTCTACTCATAAAAGCATCAAATGACTTACACAATTTGTCATAGTCGATTGTAGGCTTATTGCTTTTGATATTTAATTCTCTTCTGACACGTTCCTGTGCTTTCCTGCCTCTTACTGCTTTGTCAGCACGAGTATGTAATTTATTTGGTGATACAGTTAATTGTTCGCCCTTTTTATTTACAGGTACAGCCTTCCTATCCTCTGTAATCGCAATAAGTTCACCATAGGTATAACTTGTTGGATTGTGTTTTACCGGCATATAATATGTTCTTCCTATTTTCAAATTTTCTACTTTCATCTTAAATATTCTCCTTCTTCTATCTGATATTATTTGCAGACGTTCGCCAGAACGGATGCAAGGGTATGAGCTTCGCTAGAAGCGATTACCCAACTGTCTGTGACACAATGTATTAGTGGGAACATCCCACACCCTGTTAGTCAGCCATCTTAGCTTGCTTACGCAATCTAATCTGTCTGCCTTTTTCGTTGGTATGTCCTGTCACATTGCTACGCAATATGCCAGTCCAACCATCCGAAAATTATCTCTTTTATTACCTTTTTCCTTTTAACGGTTACACCCCTCAAACCATTGATTTTACTAGGTTTTTGAAAAATTTTAGTACCAAAAAAGTTCTAAAATTATTAAGCTACTTTCTCATTTTCAAAAGTTGACACTTTAAATTCGTAATATAGGGTAATGTTTATTATTACGATTTTAAGGTGTCATTTTTTATTTTGTAAAATCAAATAGACTATCTAGCTCGTCATTACTCTCTAAAAATCTTTCTGTTGAGAAAACCATATCTTTATGACCTATTTTTATAAGTTCATTCTTCAATATATTTTGTGCTCCTAAATAAGTTTCTTCTTCAACATTTGGTTTAAAAGGTTTTCGTGGTCTTGGAATTATTTTTCCATCCTCGACCCATGACCTTGATTTTATTTCATCTTCCCATTGTTTATATTCAGTCTGCCATTTTAAAAATGTGTTCTTTGCATTTTCATCTATAACTTCACATATTTTTTCATTCAATAATTCTTTTTGCAATTTTGCTTCAAGTTCTGGGTACGCTTCTCGAACTCCTTCGGGAGTATAGATAATTTTGATTTGCTTAAAACAATGATCCCATCCGTAATATTCATACAATAATTCGTTGACTTTCTGATAATATTCTTGCTGTTGGAATCTTAGAAAAATTTGTATCATCTTTTCATATTTATAAATGTTATGTAGCACATAATGTTCAACTTCCAAAATCTGTCTCTTCTGATTGTCTGTGGCTTCAAAGTATTCATCACAATGTTTTTCGGGATTCCATTTAACTATCATAGTCTGAATTTCATATGTAATGAGTTTTCTACTTTTTAAACTATTCAATGCAGAGAAAAGAATTTCTTCTAACTTTTTGTTGCATCTTTGGTAAAAAAGCTTTACTTCCCACGGTGTGACTGTATAATCAAGATTTGTTAATTCTTTTTCTGTTTTCTTTCCATATTGGTCATTGACAATTCCAAGTAACCACCACCAGTTACGTTTTGTAAGTGTTCTCGTAAATCCTTGCTGTGTAGAAAGATACTGCAACAGAACAACCTCTATGTACTTAACATAAATCGAATTATTTCCTAATTTTCGCTTATCTTCCTTTGTTAATGGTGTATCATAAATATCTGTAATAATAAATTTTTGTCCTGATTTTTCCCAATCAAAATATATTTTCCAATCCTCTAACTGTAGTTTTCTTGCTTTACCGCCTTTTTCTGGCTGTGATAATAACTCACACATGACTTTGTAATTTTTTACTGTCAAGCCGATTGTTAGTTGCGATGTATCAATATCTCTAATTACAGATGGTGTATTTCCTTGTTTAGTTTCTTCATTCCATTCCGTCTTAAAATTATCAATAGATGCAATCCATACCTTTTTCAACTGCTCCATATCTGAATACTGTCTCTGTCTATCCAGAATATCCGCAATATTTATTGCAAGGATTTTATCAAGTAAAGGATCTAATCCACACGCATACTGCTTTAAGACATTTTCGTCTAATTCAATATCTTTGAATTTATCAGCATTCAAAATTATTTCTTTTGCATATGTTACTGCTCTATCTGTATTTTCTTTTATTTCATCAAGAGTAGGCAATTTTTCTATTTGATCTGCTTCATCTGGAATTGCAGAAGTGTAATTCCTGCCGGTTGTAACATAGAAAAATCGTTCTAATACTTTTGCTGTCTGATTTTTGTTACATGGATTTATACAATCCATATAGTCTGTTCTTTCTTCTGTGATAATAATTCATTCCTCCAATCATTCTATTTAATATAGGCATAATGCCATTTCTGACACTATGCCTGTGATTCCGTACTCTGTAATAACCAACATCTTCATTGGTATGTTGTTCCGTTCAATATGTAGTAATCAGCATCTTCACTGATAATTTTTAATAAAAGGGGAAAATTATGTGCATCTACATTAGATGACATTGTAGCCAATCTCATTCATTGGCAGACTTGCTACTCTCACCGCAAATATATCTCTGTTACCTTTTCTACTCTTTGTCAGAAGTTCTAGGCAACCAATTCATATAAGCCACAAATAATGTTGCTTCATCCACTTGATTTGCAGATGCAATGTTATAAAAATCATTACGCATTAATGCCCATCCTTCATCCAATGGCATATTGTGTGCAACAATGAAATTATTTAAAATTTCACACTGCTTATCCCATTCTGTCTGAGACATACTATTGAACTCTCTATAAATCTGCTCATCAGATGCCTTACCTCCTGTTAATAATCTTGCAATTTTACATTGTCTGTTACTAGGTCTTTCCATTTTGTTTGTCCTCCAAATTTTTATAGGTGAGAATCAGCCTTTCGCTGATCCTCTATGTTAATGTTTTGATGGGATAGGAACTTACCCTATCAGGACTTCCATCTATTTTATATATTCTCCACTTGAAGAATAATTTTTACTGTTCTGATTCAGTCACGACAGTAACATTGATTGCCTTTGTTCCTTTTTCTGTGTCAATTACATCAAACACGACATTTTTATTTTCTGATAATGACTTAAATTTCTCTTCTGTGTTAATGCCCGAATAATGTACAAATACGTCTGTACCATCATCCATTGTTAAAAATCCGTAACCCTTCTGATTGTTAAACCATTTTACTTTTCCTTTGTTCATTTCTTAAATCCTCCGTTTTGTAAGTATTTGTTCTATATATTAAGGTAGGAATAAGCAGTTTCGCTTGTAATTTCCTTTATCAATCAAACTGACTGACCTATATATATATTCATTCTCTCTTTATGCTAATAATCTTTCACTGAAATCTTCATACAACTGCTTTGTGACTGTTTCCATAACAACACCATCACTAAGCTGCAAAGTTATGTCTATATCGTCATAGCAGTAACAACTTGCTTTTCCGATTGCAATATGCAGTTTATTTTCTGCAATTTTTTCATACGAAAAATCAATAGTATCGGCAAATATGCCCGAATTGGTGTAAAACTCTAAATCTTCCGTGAATTTTTCAACTGATATTAGCTCTTTTCCAGTTTCGTCATGGTTCACTACTGCACTTGTGACTGATACAAGATTGTCTGTGATTGCTTTAAATAATCTATTTGCTGTTGTTTTTCTCATAATGTATATTCTCCTTACTTCTGCTTTTTCTGCACTTTCAGTGTATCTTCAACCCAACGCACTGTGCCATCCTTATTGATTGGAATTTCCACACAATTACCACTTTCATATTCAAGCACTTGTGATACTTTGCCGTTCTCTGCTTTAATAAATCGCTTTACCATAGCTGTACCTTCCTTATAGATATCCTCTTATTTACTTGATAAATCCGATTGAAATTACATTCCTGCGTCCATTTACCTCATTATTTTCAGGATACATATAAAGATTTACAACTCTTGATGACGGCATCTCAAACCAGTCCTCATAGTCTTTCACATTCTCTACTGATTCAATTTTAGAAATATCAACATATATGCGACTGTTGATTTCCATTGGATAAAGAGGTGCTCCATCCTTCTTGTAGTCTATTGGCTTTCTCCTATCATTTCCGAATGACAAAAGCTTTGTATTGCCAACCATTTTGCAATCAGTGAAATATAGATCTCCAAGCTCGACACTTGTTACAGACTGACTATTCTCTTCAAGACATCCACTGTTTATATGTATCTGAAACCCTTTTCCACTCTCATTCTGTGCCTTTAATAATTTTGATAATTCTGTAAGTTCCATTGTTAAATCCTCCAATTTGTTTTTTATAGGTGAGCAAAGCTCCGTCACCCACCTATTATTATTTTCTCTCTTTTATTCATGCTTCTTAAAGAAAAGCATACTTATTTCCATAAAGGGCTGATTATACGGCTTGATCACAATATTCTTTGAGCCTGATTCCCCATCGTCCTTAACATAAATCTCATTTACTGAATCGTCCGTAACTGGAATCTCAAACTGTGTAAAGTCATCACCTATATGCAGCTTCCAATCCTCCTCATCAAGAGTATTTATATAAGTACGAACTGGATTATTTATCTTCAAATCAAAACCGAATACGTCGGTAATCCTTGTTAAAATACAGTAATATCCGTTTTTCTCATGGATAACATCATCTAAGAAGCCCTTTAATTCGTAAACATCCATCTCGTTATAATCTTTTGTCTCAACCAGACTACCCGAAGTATTGATAATCATAAGAAATAATTCCAGATCATCCTTGAGCTTACATGTGATGTATAATGTGTCTACCTTTGAGTTATACTCACCCTCAACCATCTCAATGTTATCTTTCTTGAGGTAATATACAACATCATCAAACATGGTACATGACTGTGAAAATACATACTCGTCACTATATTCTTTACATGTATTTACCTGCATAGACATAATTACCTTTCCATCAGGTGTACGAAGCCTAAGCCTTGTTAGGCAAAAATCATTTACCACATTGAGCAAATCCTTAGTCTCTACTTTCTGTCCACTCTTTACTGCAGTAATAATCTCATTCATTGTTAAATCCTCCAATTTGTTTATTTTGAGGACTGACTGCATATCAGTCCTCTATATGTGTAATATTCTCTCTTTACTTGCTGATTCTTTTCACTTTTAATACATTCGTGATATTTACGCTGTGCTTTCCGTATGCTTTTCTTAGCATTACAGTTAATAATCAGCAACTTTCCTGTTCACAGCCTAATCCAACTCACGCATAAGGTCTAAACTAATTTTCCTGCGCTTATTGTTTTTATTGGCAACAGATACCTCCTTTTCATCTTCAATCTCTTCCAAGTCATCAAGGATACTAAAAGATTTTCTCTTATTAATTCTCTCTTTCTGCTCACTCAATGCTTTCTTTCCCAAGTTACTAATGTACTCAACTGGATATCCGCATCCTGACGCACAGACAATGTTGGCTGTTCCATTAAAGCCCATAAAAATATTTTCAGGATTCCCTACAGCCTTTACTATCTCTTTCTCATTGATATGGTTGTCCTTCTGATTGATAATACCTATATGAGCAACTATTCCATCATCATTGAATGGAAGAAATATGTTCTTTGCTGTTAATGCGTTTATCATGTCCTGCGTTGATACCTTCTCAGATGAATCCGATTTATCACAGCGCATAGCTATGTAAAAGCTTCCATGGTCTGAAAGCATGTTATATTTTTCGGAATCATCAAAGTTAGATGTATTTGATGCTGAATTATCAGTAAAAAATGCATCCAGCATATTGATAAGGTAGAAATTGATTTTATCCAGGTCATTACAATAATCGTTATTTACAAAAAAGATTGCTCCCATTTCCGGGATTTCCATAAGCTCTTTCGCTGCGTTATATGCATTCAGTCTCTTTTGAATTGGCTCGTCCAATCTCGGCATCATCAACACCGCACATACAATCTTATCTTCTAACTGACACGCAATATCAGCTAACATAGGTACACATGCTGATCCAGTGGTGCCGCCGCCTGTAGCTGTGAATAAAATAACCTTTTCCTCAATATTCTGTATCTTCTTGATAATCTCCTTGTTATTCTTTAGAGCTTCATAGGCTAAATTGCGATCTCCTCCTAAGCCGTCATACCCGGATAAAACCAACATATTTTTGGCTCCTGATATAACTCTGTTGTCCTGAAGTGAACCATTTATAAGGTATGTATTGTAATTTCTCTGTTGAAATCCATACCCAACCTTACATCCTCCTAAGCCTGCTCCAACTACTGCTACATTGTTCTTAATCATGCTGTTGCTCCTCCGTTTTTGAGTAAATTGATGGATTTCTCCGATAGATAATATGTATCTGCATTCCAGCTTTTACAGCCTTTGATAACATATCCATTCTTTATAAGATTTCTGATTTTTCGATATGTAGTAACCCTGTTTGTACCAGTTACGGAGATAATCTCTTGTATGGTCATGCTCTCAAAGCAACTAACACAATGCTGTTTGTTAAGCAGTTTCAGGATTACATAATCGAAACGATCTAGTTCCATAACCTCATCCTTTCCCTATATTTAGTTGTATGCTTTCTAATCCATACATGTGAAAAAGTTATAGTTATCTGTTCATATGTATTGAAAAAAATAAAGCGTTTAAAAACAGTAATATATTTATTTTTCCAATCAGTACCTCCTTCTAAAACTTATTTTGTGTAATTGGAAATTGTGGACGGAATGTCCAAGACTTTTTATTTGATTTTTTTCAAATATCTGCTATAATATGATTGTTAAGTTACATATGTGCAGCTAAGTCTGTGCAATTTAATTACATATCATAAAGTGTACTGCAATACTCTTTATGAACAATTTAGGAAGTGGCTATCTGCAAATAGTTGCTTCCTTTTTCTTTTGTACGATTATAATATCATCTTGCAAATTAAATGTCAAGTATTTTTACTTATATTTTTAATTTACTTAGTATTTTTACTTTATGCCAATTTAAAAGTAAAATATTTTCAGCTTGAAATATATACTATTTTCTTTTATAATAAAGTATATTTATTTTAGGAGGAAAATAATATGCCAGAAGTTGATATAACACCTGCATTAAGAGATGTTATCAAAACTCACAGAAAAGAAATAAAACTACGTGGCGATGATCTTTCTCGAAAATTAAAGAAAAATACTTCGTATATATCACAACTAGAAACTGGAAAATTAAAAACTATTGATATATCAGTATTAAATCAGATTTTTGAGGAGCTTTTTCAAAACGATACAGTAGAAAATAGAAATAAAAAAATTTCTGAAATATATAAGAATTTAGAACTCACATTGTCTGATAAAGAATTAAAACGCCAAGAATGGCTAACCGTAATGGATTTACAATATCGTCTTATTCCAATTCCAGATTCATTGATTGAATACATCAGAACAGAAATTAACAGTCTAAACATTACACCGCAAATGCTTGTAACTGAAATAAATAAAAATACACCATTACGAGATTCTTTTTCCGAAGATGAAATCAATAACATGGAAAATAACTGTGTTAATCAAATTTTCACGAAGCATAGTTCTCACATGTATATCAAATTCAACCTTCCATCGAATTGTATTGATGATATTTTGGATAAAAAGACTAAACGCTGCAATTTCATTACAATGCATGCAATCATTTTTAACATACTAAAATTAAAAGGTATAAATAATGAAGAAGCTTATGATACAGCCAAGCAATTTCTTCTTGAAAAAAAATTTTACTCATTATTGCAAAAACAAAAAATTTGCAAAGACTCCGAAAAACTTGCCAGCTATGACTTAGAATTTCAGAAACATATTGATGAGTTAACAGATATTTTATCTGTTATAAATGATAGGCAACCCGATTTCTTAAATCCAATATTACTATCCTTTATAAACAACATTAAAAAAGTTCCTGATATTTCTTTCTCCATAATCAAGAAAGATATTTCAAGCTTACATAAGCTAAGTATTGATGATAAACGAGCATTTATCAAGGATTTTGAAAAACTGATAACTCAATATTCCGAGATGGAAACTCAAGAATCGAAAAAAATCGAAACATTCTAAACTATTAAAGCCACCTGAACGCTTTGTTCAGGTGGCTTTTCCTACTGTAAATATTTTTTCCGTTTCGCTTCTGCTCATCGGTTACGGACTTGCACCGTAAGACGGAAGGCAGTTTTTATGCTGCCTTATGAATAATTACACCTACTATTATAAAAATTCTGTTGGCGAATTTTTTAAGCATAAAAATAGCACCCTGAATTTAGGGTGCCTTTGGGTTGGATTACTTTTGTAATTCCTTTTTCTTTTGCATCAATTCTGCTATTTGAGCATCTATTGACGCTATTTCTGCGTTTGCTTTTTCATTTTGCTGTAATTGATATTCTTCTTCTGAAATCCAACTCATAATATCCCCCGGTTGGACATTAAGAAAAGAACATACTTTATCTATATTTTCTGTATTCATGGTTCTGTTTTGTGAAAATTTTGTAGGTGTGTTTACACTTAATCCACTTTCACATAAATCTTTCCATTGCATGTTTCTTTCCTTGAGAATATTAGCCAATTTATCATATATTATCATTTGCTATGCCTCCTTCAATATATCACCAAGAAAAGACATGACCTCACAGCCACGGCTTTTCCCCAACAAAACATCATCAAGTTGTAATCACTTATGATATATATTAAGAGGTCATCACTCTCTTAACACCTAGATTATAACACGATTCTACTACTATTACCATTGCTTTTTTTACATGAATGACGCTGTGTGCGGCTCAATCGCTCAAATTCCCTGTCCATAACATCAGCCAGTATTTTTAGCTCTTCAGTTGTCATAACCTATGACATAGTATCCAGCGTCTTATTTTTAGCGAGTTCAAGTTCCTTATTCACGTGCCGATTTCCTTTCCTTGTGTTATTTATCTTTCAGGCTCCCTATCGTATACACAAAATCAATAATATTCCTACACTTACTATAAATCTAAACAACGTCCATTTCCTGTTTTCAGTTAATTCCATCTGCTTTACTCTCCCTGTATTCTTCCTCCATATCGTCCATGATGTCCCTTAAATTCTCCATGTCATTTTTTAGCCAGTAAAGACTGCCGTTAGCAAGAATCGGTTTACCCAACTGGCACTGTCTCTCTATCTTGTCCATCATGTGCTTCATTCCGGCTTTTACGCCTGCATTAAAAACATCCTGTAATGTAAGATTTCTCTGTTCTGCTGCCTCCTCTACCTCATTTACCTTGTTTTCTCTTTCATCATTAAAATAATTGTTCATAAGATACCTCCGTTTTATATTTTTCTTTCTGTATCTATGTAATTCTCTCTTTGTTTCCGAAATTTCCATTTTAATCAAAATTTTTTTTTAATTTTTTCTTGTGTACAATGTATCTTTCCCTTATACTATTATTATAGGAAGGAAGTGATTTATATTAGGGGACGTTTTACAAGATTTTTTAATAGAGGATACAACAAGATAGAGGATTTTGGCTTTGACTTTATCCAAAAGATTCCAGAAAAATTTATTCCGGCTTTCTTAATGAAGTGGTTAGAGCATTACACTGATAAACGTATAGCCGAATTAAAGCATGATATTATCCGCAATCGTTGGCAAGCTGCCGACCTTGAAAATGTTATAAACGATATCCACAAAAAGCAGCAGGCATGAAAAAAGCACCTTCGAAAAGTTTTCTTTCCATTGGTGCTTTGACTTTATTATTTAACTCTGAACTTCTCAGCTTCATCTTCCGTTAATGGTCTACCTATTTTTTTACTTCATCAATCATCTTACGCCATTCAAAACACTTTCCATCTGAAGGCTCTGTTAATCTTCCATCTGTTACAAATCTTTCAAGATCAACTACTCTTCCTGTATCATCAGCAAGTGCCTGAGACAACGATTCTTCACTTTTCATCGCTACAGCTTCCAATATACCTTGCATGGTATCATCAAAAAATTTACTCATGTCTATTCCAATTCATCAACTATAACGCACTTAATTTCCCTGAATTGCCTTAACTGTTTATCATTCGTCAAGAACAAATCACATCCTGTTATACAAGCAGTTGCTAGCTGCAATGCATCCATCGGTTTAAAAAATTTATATTCTGCTCTGATTTGAGCTGCCTTTTTGCAATTCTAACATCAATATCCCTTACCTGAATATCCATATCATCTATAAATGCATCAAAAGAATTGATTAGCTCCATATCTCCTTGGCGATATGGATAAGTTAAGTATTCCGTAACTGTAATTGTTGAGGTTACAAAATCACACTCATCATATTCCTTCCAAAAAGTTTTCATATTTTCATAATACAATTCACTATTCTGCAAGTAATATATAATAGGTGCTGTATCAATAAAGATTTTTTTAGAATCTGTCATCATCCCTCATCTCCCTTATATAATTATCAATCTCCTCTGCGCTCCGCCCACTTGGAATAACATATTTTCCCATATCGACTATTCTGCGCCTCTTGGCTGCCCTTGTTTCTTCTCTTGTTGTGCTTATTTTGTCTAAAATAGTAATAATAACTTCATCTCCAATATTGAATGTCTTCCTGTCTCTTTCGTCTACAACAATTTTAGTCCCATCATAATAACCTTTTACTGCTGCTAACATAGTATCTACCTCCTTATTTTACTTGACCTACACCTATTAAGAATGCGGAATGAAGCTGTCATCATCCCTCATTTCTTTCATATACTCATCTACATGCTGTCCTCTTTCGCTTGGTATAACAAAACTATCCAAATCAATATGCTTTCTCTTCGAATTTTCACTCTTAGGATTGCTATACTTATTTTCCTCGTTATTATCATCTGATAGCACTTTTGCAACTATTTGAGAATCATCTTTTGATACTGTCATAGAGTGAACCTACCTTTTGGAAAATTCAAATGAAATCGTTGTTTCATGTAGATTTTTGATTAAGATAAATCAATTTTGTACTTATTTTCTTGATTTTTTTTAATATTTTAGTCTATTTTCTTTGAATTTTTTTCTTTAGTGGCTTTTGACTTCTCATTTGCAATCTTTTTTGCTTCATCTGTCATCTGCCTTTTAGCTTTTCCCTTATCTGCATCAGGATAATCAATTACATATTCTTTTCCATCATTACTTTTAAGGATAAGTTTCATGTCCAATGCATCAGCAATTTCTACAAGCTCCATTGTGGAAAAGTTATTTCTACCCATTTTATTGCTTAAATTTTGCTTTGTAATGTTAAGGCTCTCTGCCAAATCCCCATGCCTAATTCCATTTTTCTTTATATTCTCGTCTATTATATCCTTTACTAGCACATCAATCGCTCCCAATATTTGATACCTCCATTATATTTTATTTTTTACAGTATTTCAAGTTATCATTTTAACTAATTCTCACAACAACATACGGCGCAACCATCTACTAATTATTTTCCAGCGTAACTTATTTCCGTATTTCTTGCTCATCTGATATATGAAAATCTCATTTATTCTACCTTCAAACAGCTCAGGTGCAATATTTGACTTGAACTGATTGCAAGGAACACATGTAGCTATTAAATTAGAAATATTATCCATGCCTCCCATTGCTAAAGGAATATGATGGTCTAATGATAACTCAGAAAATAAAATTCTCCTTCCACATAGCTGACAGCGACCATCGTACTTTTGATATATCAGTTTGCGTGTTGTCTGCGAATACTGTTTTCTCTTAATCCTGCCGTTGTTTCTTCTCTTTACATTTGCAATTACTTTTTTTCGTTCCTGTAATGCAATTTTCTCTTCTTCAGTCAATCGTTTCCATACCACACAATCAGTAATAGTATCATATACATAATAGCCATCTGTCTTTGCAGGTGCTTTATACATATAACTAATAGCTTCTCTTGCACTCTTATACTGTATTGCCTGTGTAATGTCCTTTGTTTTTCTATGTTCGCCGCCTTGATTCAAATATATGTAATACTCTCCATTTGTTATTACAATAGCCATAATTTTCCTTCCCTTCCATTAAGGACAGCCATTTTCTGACTGTCCCCATTATATGTGCTTTCCTTTATCTCTCATCGGGAAAACAAATTGTAGTTGCCATATCTCCGGGAATTTCTGAAATATTGTTGGTGATTATCCAAATTTTCCCTTTTGAGGTATCATAGGCACCCAGAAGGTACAAATCGTCTGGATATTTTAATGCTTCCTCATTTGTCTGCTTGTCTTCCTCGTCAAGATTTCCCCAATCTTTCTGTGCATATCTACGTAATGCACTTACAATCTCTGCTGCAAATTTGCTTTCCTTTGACATATAATCATTGATAGACCATGTTACTACTACCCGACCTATATTGAAAAAATTCGATGTAATCACTGTGTTTTCCTCCGTTTCCCTTATATCAATCCAACCACAGAAGCCATTCTGTAAAGTGGATTTCTTGCAAATTTTCTCTTCTTATCTGCCGCTTTTCTTGCGTTCCGTTCTATTCTGTCCATGTGATATAATCTTGCTTCAAGCTCCACATACTCAACCATTTGCAGCGGTGTAAGTTCCTCGTATGATGTTGTGTGCTTTCTGTCTACAATCTGATTTCCGTCTGCTGTATTTATGATTCTGAAATTAAACATATCCCTTTTCCATCCCTTCCTATAAATTTATCAATGTTCCACTTCTATGCAAGTATTGGATTAGTGTAAAACCTGTTTCCACTTTCTCAAATACAAGCTGCTCTTTTTCTACCTTATAATGTGGATACAATTCATTAAGTATCTTTGCACATCTTCTGCCTGATATATAAGGTACGTTTCTATGATAGAATGATGGTTCGAATACGCTTTTTACATTGTATTCACCTATGAGTTTCTTTTCACAACATGTGTATATTCTTATTCGCATTGTGCAGCCCTCCTTATGTTGTGGCAGGTGTGCCATAATTCTGACACACCGCCAAACTTTACATGATTTAGAAACCAAATACATCTTTAAAGATTTTTCTAAAACGCTCTCTATCGTGATAAAATGCTCTGTCATGCATATCTTTGTCACCACAACCGCCAAATCTACGCATTACCACATCAACAATATCTGATGTATCATATCCACTGAGTAACATATCTAACTCGATTTTTCTAAGCTCTTTCTGAAACTCATCATATTCTACGCATTTAGTGTAGAACTCTCTGAAAAGCTCATTTAATACTGCCTGCTTTTCAACATTGGTGTACTTATCAATAAGAAAGATTTCAAAAGAGTTGTTCTTCTCGTCATCAGCTATTAAATCATCATAGCTGTATACACCGCCTGAAGGTTTCCTCTTTAATCTGTCCATATCTCTAAAGTAGTTACTTCTTGCATTATCAAGTGTTCTAAAGAATACCTGCTCAAACTCAAGATTGTGTAACCTCTCATATTGATGATACTTCTTGACCGCATTAAGATACGGTATTATGAGTATGTCGTACCATTCTTCAGGATCCAATCTGTGCAATCTCATGTAACGATAAATCAAATTGTGATGCTCCTCTGCAAATCTTCTTTCAAGCTCATTTAATGGACGCTTTGTATGTTCTGCCATTGTTATTCCCTCCGATTATATTCTATTGTTTTGGTGAGCAAGGTGGATTTCTCCACCTGCCCAACCTGCTACTGGTATTTTTTACTTAACCCTAAGCACTCCGAATGTTGACGTTGTAACTACGCTTGCAAACTGCTCTGCTGTGAGGATGTTCTTTACAGCTTCCTTGTTGACATTCTCACGGGTCTGTACTGAATAAGTAGCCTTGTAATCCGTTCCGATATACTGACGTATCGGCTTGCCGTTCTTGTCGGTGGCTTCACATTCTGCCGTCTCATTGAGAAATTCTACAATGCTGCTTTCAAGTTCTCTGATTTCCTGCTCTGTCTCTTCCTTTAAAGCCTTTAAAGACCTTAAAGCGTTCACCTTCTCATTTAGTTCTAATCTTGTTACGCACATAGTAACTACCTCCTTAATGGTGATTATTTTGTTGTCGGTCTGTTGTCCTTGACCTTGATTACATATTACACTAACAAGTGTATTTTAACAATATTCATATTGCACAATTTTACACTAATTAGTGTAAGCTGTTTCTAGTAGTTTTGTACACCTATTAGTGAAATTGCATAATTTTATATAAACTTATTAGTGTAATTTACAATTGACTGTATACACTTGTTAGTGTATTATATTTATATCAACAGAACAAATACTCTATTTAAGGAGGTAATCACTTATGAAATATTTTAAAAATGTAGAGACATTGGAAGAATTAAGAAAACAGTATAAGGACTTATTAAAAAAATATCATCCAGACAATCCTCAAGGCTCAACAGAAGCCACGCAAGAAATCAATGCAGAATATGACAGTCTATTCAATATATTAAAGAATAGACACGATACAGCAGCAGGCAATGATAATTCAGACAAGAAAACATACAGTAATAAGAAATATGATTTTTCAGAAGATGAGGCACTGCGACAGACTTTACAGAAGATAATCAACTTTTCAGATATTACAATAGATATAATTGGCTGCTTTATATGGCTTGATGGTAACACATACCCATATAAAGCTCAGTTAAAGGAATACGGTTTCAAATGGAGCGGACAGCGTAAAAAATGGTATTGGCAGAATGGCGAATACCGCAAGCGTGGAAATAGTAAATTGAGTTATTCGGAAATTCAAGACCTTTACGGAAGTACTGAAATTAAAACAGAACCTATGAGAAAAATACAAGAAGCATAAACAGAAAACGTAAAAAATAATGGTGTAGCCGGTAAAGGTTACACCATTTTTTATATATGATACTTCATTGTGTTGATTGATACAGTTGGTTTATTATAGTAATCTTTGAATATTTTGAAAGTCCGGGGGTACTAAAAACTAAAAAATGTATATTATTTTATTATTATAGTGGTATCTAGTTCTTTCACACACTGAGTTAAAAAATTTGAGCTATACAATATTATTTAAACTTATAATAAATGATATTCCCTAAATAATCCCTCACCAAATTACTTCCATCAATCAATTCTTTCATAATTTTGTCACAATTAAATAGATCAATAGTCATATTGTAAGGATAATTTTTTATACTCTCTATAGCCCTTTCTAAATAATCAGAAATTTCGTAAAACTCATCATATTTTTTAGTATAAACATATATATTGTTCAATTCATTATATGTATCTCGACTAGCTTCCACAGCTTCCATCACATAATAATCTTTTGCATCCCATGAATTACTTGCTTCTATTATATTATCAGAAATATGCGTTAAACCAACAAAAATCTTAGAAAATATATCTAAAGTTATTTTTTCAAATTCATCTTCTAATTCGCAAATATATTTTTCACATCTCTTACACGTCCCCATCCTTGTAGAATGTCCCAATGCTTTTCCTTCGGTTATCCAACATGTTGTACAGGTTTTAGGTTCTGTACAGGTTGCCTCACGCCATGTATGTCCAAGCGGGTTCCCAATCATATAACCACATACTAAACATTTCTTTGCCGTTGTACACGTCGCATTTTGCCATTCATGCCCCATAATACATGAATATTTTCCTTTAGAAATTGCATTTGAAATTCCATCAAAATTCCAATCATTCAAATATAATACATAGCAACATCCACTAATTATTATTACAATAAAAAAGAAAATTATGCAACTAATTTCTATTCGTATTTTTTTCTTCTTTTTTTGTAAAATAAATTGTTTTACAGGATAACCACAGTGGACACATTTCTCTGTTCTATTAGAAATGTCTTTTCCACATTCTGGACATTTAATAAGCGCCATATCTAATCCTCCACATATAGTAAAGCCGCCTTATAGGTATTTAAAGTTTCCGTGTCAGCTTCGTTAAAACTACTTGTATAGCTTGTCAAATTACCCGTAGGATTAACCGCAAGATTCACCAGCTTAGTATACGCATCATAAAAGTCCTTTAAAGCACCATAAGCTTCCTCATATTCTTTCGGCGGATTTCTCATATCTTTCATTAATGTCTGTACCTGTTCTTGATTCTTTTTAATATCAGATATATCGGAAGAAAAGCTATCACTCCACGTCAAAAGCATCAATGAAGTATTAAAGTCATCATAAAACTTTCCATCAGAGTCTTTCGTGTACTTATCTGTCTTTGAACTATCTTTTTCATAAATAGTGTTATACCAAACATCATGTATTAAACCGCCAGCATCTTCGGCATCACCAGCCCCTGTTAACATAAGATAAACTAATTCCTTATAATTCTCAGCATAAACTTTCTTTGCATTATTTTCCATAAAGAACTTAATACCTATGCCACCACCAGCCAATATTACAATTAAAATAATAATAGCCGTAATTATTTTTTTCTTCTTTTTATCAACAGTTAATCTTACATTCGTTACCTCAACCTGTTGTGGTTCATTTGGTTTTATTTTTTCTATTGGGCAGCCACAATTCGGACAAACTTCTGCTTCATCAGTCAAAATATGTCCACATTCTGGACATTCCTTTTCAATCCGTGGTTTTCCGTTAATCACAGCTCCACAATGAACACAGTTTTCCGACTTATCAGAAATTTCTTTCCCACACTCCGGACATTTAATCATAGCCATAAATAGTACCTCTCTTTCTTCTTTCAAGTATTTTTTATAGCTATATTATATTCGTTATAACGAAGATATTCAAGTAAAAGAATACATAGTACACTTTTTTCATAAAATAAACGAAACGGAGGTGCTATGATGATTGATTATTCCCCATTCTGGGACACACTTGAAAAATCAAGTGAAAACTGGTATACGCTCACAAATAAATACCATCTCTCACACAGCACACTCCACAGATTAAAGCATAACATGGATGTATCTACGAAAACACTCAATGATTTATGTAGGATTCTTCATTGTGATATATGCGATCTTGCTAGATATGTTCCTTCTGATGCAGATCAACCATTATAATATCTTACAAGGTAACAAATTTGCTCTCATTCTTTTTTATATCAAACATCCACATATTTCCAGAATCGCTTACTAAGCCACTTAGCTTAGATATTTCTTGTATTGTGCGCTTTGGAAAATCTTTGAAATGTTGTTTTATATTTTTACATAATATATTTGCACACTTGTTAAAATCGCAATCAGACGGTTGATATAACATCATCGGAACTTCTTTTAAATCAATACGTCCTTGTTTTAAAGTAACCGCAAATAATTTTATCTCATCATCCTTTGTTTTTCCCGCAACTAAAAAACAAGCAATGCTATTTGCTATAGCTTTCGCCCAATCCATATCCATTTTAGTAATAGCATCACACATTGCCCATATATTGCTCGCAAGATCATTTACAAACCAATCTTGGTATCCAGGTCTTTCTTTATAGCATTTTAAGAAAAAATTCTGCGCTGCATAATTACCAGCAAATGCTACAGCAGTCTTGTTGTTGACTACTTCAATTTTTATATCTTCATCTGAAACAAAATTACCTTCAGTGTCTGTTATTCTGTTATCTGAAGCTAAATACACACCATCTTTTCCGATATACCCAAATACAACACTCATTTTGTCTCCTTCCTTGATTACCTATAAAAATGATTCCTCTTTTATCACTTCCATTTTTCCACCCATACAAATAGGCAAGCAAACAACTTCATCCTCTCTGTCAATATAAGCAAGCACATCTTCTACAGGTACTTTTACAGTATACACAATACTTTTTGTCAATGGTAACATCTTAAATCTTGTTGCAAAAAATTTTGCTTCTTCATAATCCAACGAATAACTAACAGACTGTTTATAATCAAGATTATTATGTGTATCCGTTGCATACTCTCCTCGATATGCAATTACAAATCCATCCTGAATATTATCCTTTATCAACTCGTGTGCCTTTTTCTGATATTCAGTACAATATCCTTCATCAATCAGTTTCTGTAATAACTCCAAGAACTCTTCACCTATATTATAGTCTGAATATACATCCATAAGCATCTGCATATAATACTCTTCACATGGAAATTCATCATCTATTAACACATTACATATCGAATATGGGACACACGATGTATTGTCATAATGTATGCACATATCGGAAAATGCTTTGTAATAATCTTCTGGTGTTAAATCCCAATTATCTAACATATTAGTGAATTTCTCCCACTCCATATTAAATCTCGTTAAATCATCCATAATAACTCCTTTTCATCACCTATCATACAATGCATCAGATTATTATATGTTGAAAACATTCTGTTATAATAATGTATCTTTCTCTGTTCCTATCTACTTACAATCAATATAAAACCTACAATTATCATAATCAACGCACCCAATAACTCGTTAAAAGCACCTATAATACTACAAATAACAACCGCAATTAAGAATATTGCCGTTTTCCCACAACCATCGCCACCTCCGCCACTGCTATAATTGTGTCTCCCATGAAAATCTGTATCATCATTCCAACTATATCCTTGACCGCAGCCACATCTTCCTTGTTTACCATCATGCGGAAACGGATTATTGTCACCGCCCATATAATCCCCCCTGTATGCTTATATACATTGTTCTGCTTTTTTCTTAAATCAGTATAGCCGATATCCGAGTTTTTTCCTTAGTTACTTTGTGTCTGTTTATATTTGTATTATACTCGACTAATTTAAAATGTTCAACCGCAAATTGTACATTATATTGTGCTAATTATATATACAATTCGTAAAAACAAACTTTATATTACGATAAATATTTTTTCGTCAAAAAGTCCCTTATATGCCCTATTATTCTATGTTTTGTGCCATTTCAAGCTCACACCCAAAAAACAAGCTCAATTCCCTCTTCACTAAGGAAATTTCTATATAAAGTCGATGATTTGTTATTGTCATAATAATAGTTAAATTGTCTGATAATTTATATTATATTCAGTTATTTTATTATATTATCAGACAATTAAACTACAAAATAACTAATTTTAGCTCACGGCGAACCATCACGATATGGGGTACGATAAAGTTTTTCATCTGTTTTGCAGCAGGCAGGGGGTACTCTTTAACGTCAAAATATTAAGTACCTATCATCTTCCATACGGGCTATTAAAAAACGTAAAAAAATAGGGCATACCAAGTATCTCTACCTGATATACCCTATCCACTGTAATTAAATTATCTTCTGTTGATTCAAATAATTCTTCGCTATCCATGAAAAACCTTTGTGCATCAAAGCTGAACTATTCCAATCAACTACCTGTAAAATTTCTTCTGCAATTCCATTTGCTTTGTTTTCTTCAATATTTTTTGAAAAACGCATAATGCATGTTACTAATTCTTTCTTCGCAAATTCAAGAAATTCTTTGCTTGTTGTAATCATCCAAATTCAGCTCCTTTCTTTCAAAAGTATTTCGATCAATAGTGTATGCTTCTTTCAAGCTAATTATATCACAAATATTTTGATTATGTAAAGATAATTGTTTCATACTGGTAGGTTTCTTTAATGCTTCGATTACTTCCTCTCTTGAGCTTTTTCCCATTTTATATTTCATAATTTCTATAGTCGGCACTGAATCACTCATCACACCAAAGATTATATCATAATTATGTTGTTTACTTCCACCTATATTTTCTGTCCTATTCTCAAATACAAATACGGCAAATTCATCATCATATTTACTAAATATCTTTGTATTGTACTCGTCACCTTCAAACCATTCTAACGGATTAAATTCAAAGCCCAAAATCATAGGTATATCATCTTCATTATAAAAATCAGCATTTTCCATCATACTCATTATATAATGTTCTGCCCTTTCCTTTGATGGTGCAAGATAAAAGCCATATCCAAAATCCAATGCATCAGATGTGTCCTTATTATAATCTGCCAAAATACCATTTTTGCAAAAATTATCCCAATTTGAATACACTGTTCCATGATACCAAATATTATTATTTATATGTTTTTTTATTTTTCCAGTAAGTTCTTCCATGTGTAATTCCCCAACCTTTTATCAGATGTCACATATAACTTACCATATTTAATCTCTAATTGCAAATCCACTTTTCAATGAATGTCTTATTCCTCATACCGACTATAAGGAAGCACCTCATATTTTATCAATGCATCAAACAGTCTGTCTGGTATCTTATCCCTATATCTTAATGCCAATACTCTAATCTCGGATTCCTTGAATAACTTATACTCTTGAAACGCTTCTTCCTCTGTGTTCCAATAATGCAGCTTAACTTGTTTGTCATGCCCGAATGGTGTAATCCTTGCATAGAACTTATCTCTTGCTTTGTCATAATCAACACCGATAGCATAAACCTTTGCTGATTTATAACGGCTTCTTCTCTTTGTAGCACTTGCCAATGCAGGATTTAATGTCTCCGGCAATATACAACACTTATCTGCTGCATATTCCTTATTGCCACGACATAATAAATCCTTATCGACTGTCATGCGTTCACCGCCACACTCATAATAGTTAGCAGAATACCATTCAGCAAAAGCATCTCTGCTATTCTTCCACTCGTCACACATATAAGCATCATCGTAGCATTGATTCACATACAACGAACTACCGCCATAACACCTTGCATAAATACCATCATAAATTTTATATGCCGGATTGCCCTTTACCGTATTGTAATCGTAATATTCCTGCTCTCTTCCAAGCTCTGCAACTGTTTTAACGTGCTTTCTCAACAACTCATACTCTTCCGCAGATACATAAATCAGATTCTTGTAGTAGTTGTTATTCATATTTTCGTCTATGTGCCATACTTTATTACATCCTGTCTGCTTGATTAAGAAATACTTTGCTACAAGTATCTCTGGACTTGTCTCTTCATGTAAAGCAGTTCCGTCAATGTCATAAGTTACAATCGTCCAATGCACACTTCTTTCTGAATTACCGCTATCTGTTTTATGAAAGAAGAATGTTTTATCTTTCCTCATATTATTTGTAAGTCTGCCGTGATTTGAAATCCAATAATGTTGTGTATCTTCCAACTGTATGAATATTTCATCATCTCCAAGTAAATCTATATTATTCTTTTTTGTGTCAAGCACTTTATCATCTGATAATTTTATGTAATCTCTGAATTCTTTTCGTTCTAATCTTCTTCTATCTTTGACCTTTATATAAGCCATAGTTCCTTTTTTCTCCTTATAAACTGCAAAGAGGCAGCAGGGTTGAATCTGCCACCTCCAATTATTAGTCAATTTCAATCTTATAATTCAGCATACCTTCATACACATAATCTGGCACTTTACCCTTACACTTTTCCGCAAGGTCACATATATAATCAATCTTGCCATCTATGAATCCAGTATGTGCCTCTTCCTCTGAATCGAATACTCCTATATCCATCTTCTTATTAAGAACTATCATTGATACTGAATATGTACCATCATCATTCTGTTTGATGTTGCTTTCAATTCCTCTATCTTCAAACACAGTGTTTAAGAAATGTGTCATAAATGCACAAGTTTCTGGACTGTAGATATTGCCTTCCTTATAAAGCAGGTCTTTGTCTAAATCGACCTTAGTTCCATGAATGTAATGTGCGTCAAACCATAGCTTGAAATTTTGATAGTTCTGCCATTCAATACATACTTCCTTATCCATGTAATAAGGCTTTAATTTATGCACAACATCACTGTAGCACCTTTGGATCATATTTTTCCACTTAATAAATGAGTATGATTCATAGTCAATATCTGAAGTATCTGCACCAACGTAACCTACGCCTTCATATGTTCTTTTATTATGCCAAGGCTTCCAATCATCGAACTTAAACTCTACCGCATTGACAATCTCCATAATCTGTTTATCTGTGATTGCTCCGTCCTGTTCATGCACTCTCAAAATCTCATTGTACTGTTTGTCTGTGACCGGGAATAAATGCTTGTAGTAATTATCCTTTGTATCATTATTCTTATGCCACACCATTGTATTGTTTTTCATGTCATAATTTACAATGAACATCTTAATTACAAGGTCACTGGCAGTTACCTTCTCTTTCCTATATCCCCATGTGTTTTTAGAGTTAAAATAAACATTCCTGTCAAGTGTATAGGTCAGTTCCTTTGTAGCTCTTGAATATACACCTTTTACAAGCTGATATGTGCCATCATCCAACCTCTGAATTACTCTTCCATAATTAGAAGTCCATACAGATTTATAGTCAAATAACCGCACAAACACTTCATCTTTTGTAATAGTATCAATACCAGATTCCGACCTATACAGGATTTGAAAATGATATGGTTTCTTATATTTCCTCTGTATCTTCATTGACTTATCTTTATGATATGTTTCTATGCCATCCGATAATCTCTGTTGATAACGCTTTTCTCGCATTCCTTCATTAAAGCACTCTTTACATACATTCCTTGTATAATTATGGTTTATTCCAAACTTATCTAATGGAAGTTCCCTCCCACATTTCTTACATACTTTTGTCTCATTATAATCAAAATTCATGTTCCTCCTTTTTATTCAAATCAGAGGTCAAGAAATCGGTTCGACATAAATGACGCACCCCCTAATAAACTGCTATATGCAGCAGACATATTATTCAATTTTCTCATATTGGGAAATGTGCAGAATTGCACAAATGATAGGTTCAAATGAACCTCACAAGATATTCTTGATCTCCGATACAGACTTTCTTTTACTTCCTGTCTGTTGGGAAATATCCATACATTTATTTTCAATCGGTGTATGTCTGCCGATTATTTTGCTTTTCTTTTAATAACTTTATTGATACCACTATTTATTGCTTCTCATGTCTCAACATTCTAATATCTGGAATTAAAAATATCCTTCATAGCTTCGATTGAAAGCTTTTTTATTGCATTTACTACCTCTGGTTTATTTAGCTGCTCAAAAATATTAGCACAGTCTTCTTTATCAACTTTATTAAGCAGACCGACAAGTAAATCAAGTCCGTCCTTATTGCGTTCTGTGCTTTCAGATATTACATTTTCTTTTATCACATCAGCTAACTTCTTATCAAAATTTGTCTTAACCTCAAATTCTTTACTTTTAAGATTTTTCTCTGTTTCCTTTACATCAATATCATTCACCATTTTTGTCATAATCTTTAATCTCCTTCACAAGTTATACTTTACGTAGCCACACGCTACAACCTTAATTTGTTTTAACCTCAAATCCTTTACTTTTAAGATAAGCTACTGCCGCCTTCAGCAATTCACCATTATCAACAGTATTTGCTATCGTGTCATCCCACACATGAGGCGTATTCCTGCCTGCTTTCATTCCACCATGCAAGCCCTCATTCGCCCATGTTGCGACCTGTAAACCGCTGGCTTCATAATAGTTGTCCATAGAATCCGTATCAATGTACACCGCCGCTACAACCTTACCTCTTACAATTCTTGCATTCGCCTTAATAGCAGAACGGAGAAAGTCATACTGTCGGCGGTAATATATAGGGTTGTATGAATCATAGTATTTCTGTAAAAAGAAATTTAATGTCTCATATACTCTATTTGCCATGACATCAACCATTCCTTTTAATGACGGCATGAGTGCCTTTGATAAATCATTCATATTATCAATATTTTTACTCATAGTGTCTCCTTTTAATTGTCTGATAATTCAAGATATATTCTATCTATTTATCACATACTTTTTCTTTAAGACCTTTGTACGGTGTAAACTTAATCTTTAACTTATCCGGCACATACACTGGCTCCTTTGTTGCAGGTGGAATCACCATGCAGCCTTTACGGACAACCGTATCAAACCCACCAAACTTATACAGATTGACGTAATCTCCGCTTGCTAAGACTTCAGCTACCGTCTCCTCAAATGCATTGAGAAAATTTTCTGCCTGATAGACATACATTCCTGTTTTCTTTGCAATTACATGTATAAACTCATCTGTTAACATCCTATACTCCTTTCTGTGGCTTCTATAACTGTTATATCCACCGCTTCATCTTTGCCCTTGTATCCGTTCTCAACTCTGAAAAACACATAGTAACCACTCTCTATGATTTCTCCATTGAGATTTGAATGATGAATAAAATAAGAGCTTCCATCCTGCCCTCTTATAAATCCATATCCCTTGTCTTTGAAATACTTTGTCACCGTTCCAAATATCTAAAATCCTCCTTGTTATTAAAATAATTGCACATGAAATCAGACTTTCATTCTTTGCACATTTTTGACCTATACAGACTACCTGCAAGTCGTTTTACGGCTCATTTTCGGCTTTTTGTGTATTTCTTATAGCCTAACTCCTATGTTTAGTTTAAGGCACTAAAATAAGCCCACACCATCGTATTTCTACAATGATATGGACTTATTTAGATGTCCTAATATTTAATTTTATTTATGTACGCATTCAAAACATTTTAATTAGTAAATAATTAGTATAACTGCAATATGATATTAACTGCACAGTGTACAGCACCTTATTCTGCGATAGTTTTATTGTTATGATATGCATCATAATCGATAATAGCAATCACTCAGTCATACCTCCGATGTCCATAAGAATCTCTCTGTACTGCAATTCATTTTCCAAGCTTCCATAATAGATGGCATCCTCCTCGGATATTCCGTATCTTGAAAGCTCTGATAAAATCTGAGCCTTAACCGCATCATACTGATCCAGCACCTCATACTTTTCAGCATCAGAATAATATTCATTATAGTGAGTCAACCCCTTTATCAAGGAATCCAATGCTTCCAGCTTCATTCCTATCTTATTGTAGCTCATATACGAGCAATAATCTACATATACGCTGGCAACCGTCCTTATTGCATAATATGTATTCTTGTCCGAAGCTCTTAATTCAACACCGGAAATACTGTCAAATGCCTGATCATATTTTCCATTTGTGAAAAATTCTTTTGCCTGGCTTACCTTAATTCCATATGATACAAATTTTGTGCCAAAATATACAATGCCAACAATAACTATTATGGTAATTAACATTCCGATATAATTACCCTTGGTCACTTTAATCAGTTCTGACGGCTGCGGTGCCTTCTTTTCCTTCTTAACCTTTTCTTTTTTAGGTTTCTTAGGCTTAGGCTCCTTTTTCTTTTTCTCTTTCTTCTTTTTAGGTGCCTCAGGTTCCTCATCTAAATCAGGGATATCGGCATTTTCATCTGATGATTTATCAAATGCATCTGAATCATTATACAGCTCATCTATAAGAGAAACATTATCCTGTGCTATGCCGTCTGTGGAATCATCCTCGCCATCCTGCTTATTCTTTCCAGCAGCCTTCTCGGCTTTTAGCTGCTCCTTTTTAGCCTTCTTTTCTGCTTTCTTTCTTGCCTTTTCCTCCGCCTTGGCTTCCTTAGCCGCCTTAGCAGCCGCAAGCTTAGCCTCCTTAGCTTCCCTTGCTGCTTCTGCCTTCTTGGCTCTGGCACTTCTTTGCGCCTCAGCTTTTTCTTCTCCTGAAGGCTTCACATCCTGTTGTCCGGAATTATCGGTTGCACTTCCATTATTCAGGGTATCCGGTCTCTCCTCTTCCTCACCTGCATAAGTATTCGCTGCTGCCCCATCCTCATTATCATCAGTGAGTGTCAATATATCGTCCGCAGCATTATCAGATCTTTTATCAGGCTCTTCTCCAGAGCTATCACTGCTTCCGCTGTTATCGCCGCCATTAATCTGATTGAATAAATCCATAAGGCTGTCGTTATCATTATTATCGTTCTGGGAAGTTACATTCTCCTCATCCATGGAATTCCCAGACTCATGCGGTTCTTCATTATCATTCTCTTCAAGAGCCAATATATCATCGCTGCCATCATGGTCAGCATTGCCGTTCTGGTTATCGACGTCATTATGACTATCTGAGAAAATGTCATTTAAGAAATCATCCTGTTCTTCGTTGCTGCCATCTTCTGCTGCTTCATTGTCTTCGGCATCTGACTGTCTGCTCTTATTGCTCTCGCTATCCTGATTATCTAAATCTTCATTCCCATCACTGTTACTGCTTCTTAAAGAATTTAACAATTCATCCAAGTACTGATCATCATTATTATCTGCCACGTTATTTCACCTCAACTGTTTTCATTTGACTAAATCATTGATTTAACTAAATCATTGGTACGACTACTATCCATGATAAAATCACTGAGTAATAATACCTTCAAACGCAGAACGAATAAATTCGTTTTTATGCTTGCACTCATTATATCATGCTATGTTTTTTTTCACAAGAAATAAATAAAGAGCCGCATAATCACTCTGGCGGCTCTTTAGCTAAACTTTTTTAATTCACTTTCTTCTATTTCAATATGAGCTTATCAATAGCCTCTACAAGGGAGCCTATTTCCGGCTTGGAGAGCTGCATATCTGCACCGAGCTGCTCACCCTTACGTCTCATCTCCTCATTGATAAGGGACGAGAAAATGATAACAGGGATATCCTTAAGCTCATTATCAGTCTTTACAAGCTTCGTAAGTCTATGTCCATCCATAATCGGCATCTCAATATCCGTAACTATGCATTTAACATACTTAGTTACATCTCCACCGGACTTTTTCTTAATATTCTGCAGGTAATTCCATGCTTCCTGTCCATTCACACACTTAATGAGATTAGTGTATCCTGCCTTCTCAAGCGAATCTGTGATAAGCTTCATAAGAAGCATAGAGTCCTCTGCCAGTACAATAGGGGAATTATTTCTATCTCTTGTTCCCAGTCTGGAAATATCAGAAACCTTAAGACCGGTCTCAGGACTTATATCGGATACAATTCTCTCAAAATCAAGAATAATTATAAGTCTTCCCTCAACCTTTATGATACCTGTAGCTATTCCTGATTCCGCTGAATTGATTGTCGCATCGGGCGTAATGATGTCTGCCCATGACACACGATGAATACCAACAATCTTATGTACATGGAAGGCTACATTAAGCTTATTGAAATTAGTGTTGATTAACATATCATTCTTAGGATCGTCTGAATCCGGCAGATGGAGCACATTAGCAAGCTTCACAACTGTTATCATTGTATCTCTTGGCATAAAAATACCTTCTACAGAAGGATGGGCGTTAGGTACCGGTGTGACCTTCTGAAAATTAACAATCTCCTTCACCTTAGCCACATTGATTCCATAGTGATTATTGCCGATGACGAACTCAAGAACTTCAAGTTCATTCGTTCCATTCTCAAGTAAAATATTAGTATCCATAAATAACCTCCAAGCTATAATTTCTTTTGTCATAACATTTCTGTACTATTTTCCTATATTGTATCACAAACGTTAATGAATTGATAGTTTATTTTTTCCTTTTTTTTAATAAACTTACAAACATTACCGCCACTTCCCTTTAAATCTGAAAGCCTCATAGTATATCCGGCTTCCTTCCTATGTTCATTATCTTTCAATCAAAAAAACCGCAGCACATCGGCTACGGTTAAAATTTGTGTTCCTTCAAAACCACACATTAAACTATCAGATATTTTAACCTGAACCATTTCTGGTCAAGCCCTCGACCTATTAGTATTGGTCAGCTG
>OBAM01000291.1_pt1 | contig 52539 bp, 46 predicted proteins | sample 1517751 | NCBI WGS metagenome assembly OBAM01 (sample SAMN04571703, study PRJEB22368) | human gut metagenome | biome: human gut; material: stool | host: Homo sapiens | place: Luxembourg | collected 2012-10-18
TTGGACATTATATTATAATTGATAAAAAAAATATAGACAGAATAGAAAAAAATCGCATGAAATCATGCGATTTTAGATTATCTGATTGTTGTACCTACTGGTAATTCTCCTGCATCTACAACACCTAATACTTTTTTATCTCCACCGGCAAGAACCATACCTTGAGATTCTACACCTCTTAATTTAGCTGGTTTTAAGTTTGTGACAACAATAACTTTTTTACCAACAAATTCTTCTGGTGAATAAACATCAGCAATACCACTTACGATTTGTCTTGGTGTTTCTTCACCAACATCAATTTGGCTTACTAATAATTTATCAGCATTTGGATGTTTTTCACATTTAATAACTTTTCCTACTTTTAATTGAATTTTAGAAAAGTCATCAATTGTAATTTCTTCTTTTGTTTCTTTAGCTTCTTTTTCTTTCTTTTCTTTTACAGCTTTGATAGAAGCTTTTTGTTTTGCTTCAATAACTTCTACTTTTTTAGCAACTTCTTTTGGATCTAATCTAGCAAATAACATTTCTGGTTTTTCAACTACTTTTGTTCCTGATGCATAGTTTCCAAATTCTTTTAAGCTTTCAAAATCACGTTGATCTGTATTAATTTGATCTAAGATTTTTGTAGCTGTTGAAGGCATATATGGATATAGCATAACTGCTGAGAAACGAATTGATTCAATTAAGTTATATAATACTGTAGCTAAACGATCTTTTTTAGTTTCATCTTTAGCTAATGCCCATGGCATTGTTTCATCAATATATTTATTTGTTCTTCTTAATAAGTTGAAGATTTCATCTAATGCATTTGATGCTTTGAATTCATCCATTTTAGCAATAGATTTAGCTGGCATAGCTAACGCTAAATCTTTTAATTCTTGATCTACGTCTTCACATACGTTTTTGTTTTCTACAATACCACCAAAGTATTTATTAGACATAGCAATTGTTCTATTAACTAAGTTTCCTAAAACGTTAGCAAGATCACTATTAATTCTTTCTACTAATAAATCCCATGTAATACTTCCATCATTATCATATGGAATTTCATGTAATACGAAATATCTTACTGCATCAACACCAAAGATATCTACTAAATCATCTGCATAGATAACATTTCCTTTTGATTTGGACATTTTACTTTCACCTTGTAATAACCATGGATGTCCAAACACTTGTTTAGGTAATGGAATATCTAATGCCATTAACATAATTGGCCAATAAATTGTGTGGAATCGAACGATATCTTTACCAATTAAATGTAAATCAGCAGGCCAGTATTTTTTATATAATTCACCATGATTTCCATCTGCATCATATCCAAGTCCTGTAATATAGTTTGTTAAGGCATCAATCCATACATAAACAACATGTTTAGGATCAAAATCAACTGGAATAGACCATTTAAATGATGTTCTAGAAACACATAAATCTTGTAATCCAGGTTTTAAGAAGTTATTCATCATTTCATTTTTTCTTGAAACTGGTTGAATAAATTCTGGATGATCTTCGATATGTTTAATTAAACGATCTTGATATTTAGATAATTTAAAGAAGTATGCTTCTTCTTTAGCATCATGTACATCTCCCCCACAATCAGGACATTTACCATCAACTAATTGTGATTCAGTAAAGAATGATTCACATGCTGTACAATATTTACCTTCATAATGACCTAAATAAATATCACCTTTGTCATATAATTTTTTAAAGATTTTTTGTACTTGTTTTTCATGATATTCATCAGTTGTTCTCATGAATCGATCATATGATGTATCCATCATATCCCAAATATTTTTAACTACACCTGCAACTTGATCTACATATTGCTTAGGTTCAATTCCTGCTTCTTTAGCTTTAATTTCAATTTTTTGTCCATGTTCATCTGTTCCTGTTTGGAATCGAACATTGTACCCTTCTTGTCTTTTAAAACGAGCAATTGCATCAGCTAAAATAATTTCATAAGTATTTCCAATATGAGGTTTACCTGAAGTATAAGTAATTGCTGTTGTAAGATAATAATCTTTTTCGTCTTTCATCTTCTAATCTCCTTTATAAAAATAAAAAACGCCCTTATAAAAGGACGAATAATCGCGGTACCACCTTTTTTACACATTGCTGTGTCACTCAAAACCTTAACGCAGTTAACGATTATTTCTAACTATTTGAAATAACTACTCCTGGGCCATCTCTTAAAGTTTAACATACTGATTTTCACCAGCCATCAGCTCTCTAAATGTCTTGCTTTAACATCTTCCATTCTTCGTATTTATTGTATCCTTATTAACTTTATCAAACCCTTAAATCAATGTCAATGAGTTTCATTGAAAGAAAATATGTTTCACGTGAAACAAAAATAGTATAGCCTAAACTATACTATTTATATTCAGAATGTCCTTTATATTTTAATAAATCTGATACAGTAACGAATTGATAACCTTCTTTACTTAATTGATCTAAAGCCATTTCTAATCCAGCAACAGAATTTTCATGAATATCATGAATCAAGACAATATTACCATCACCAGTTTTAGACTTAGCATCTCTAATAATATTATCACATACAATTTGAGCACCATTTGTTACTTTACTATAACGCCAATCTTCTGTATCTCCATCCCATAGAATCATACTTAAACCATAAGAATAGAATGCAGATTTAACTGTATCATTTTTTGCTCCATAAGGTGGTCTTATTAATGTTGGTTCTGTTCCACAGGCTTTAAAACATGCTTCTTGTGTTTTCTTAATTTCTTCATCTAAAGCAGTAGCATCTAATTTTGTAAGTTGTGCATGTTGATATGTATGACTTGCTACCTCATGTCCTCTTTCATAAACTGATTTAACAATATCTGGATAAAGATTCATGTTTTGACCTAATTCGAAGAATGTTCCTCGACCGTTATATTTTTCAAATGCATTCATTGCTCTTTCTGTTAATGTTTTATGTGGTCCATCATCCAATGTAATAGCAACCATTTTTTTCTTTGGATCTACTTTCATTAACTTAGGTGCTTTGACATCTAATGGTGCATTAGATGGAATATTTTTATTTGCTAATTTTATGTAATCTTTATTTTCTTTATAATTAATAGTAATTTTATTTTTTAGTTTTTGATCTGTAAAATATGTAAAACTATCTTGATCTACTTTAATAGAAGTTGATTCTTTATCATACTCACTCACTCCTAAAGTATTTAATAAATCACCATATTTACCATGTAAACAATCTTTTAATGTTAACAATTGATTTGTTTTACAATCATATGTCATTATAGATTTTGTTGCTTTTGCTTTTGTCTCATCTTCATTAATACGCTTATAATCTAATTCAACAACAACATATTGTTTATAAATCTTTTTACAAGAGTAATCTAGATATAATATATCTTTTTGATCCTTTTTCTTTTTTTCCGATTTTAAATATGTGCTATATGATTCTTTAATAATTTTATTTAAATTCTTTTCTTTTAATTTAGGATAGTATAATGAAATGTAAAAATCATCATTTTCTTTTTCATAGTGTTGTACTGTTCCATATTGTTTATTTTTTTCATTATAAGTATTATAATCTTCATATTTATTTTTCTCATTAAATAGTAAAAAATAAATACCTCCCAATATTAATATCACAACCAATAATGTAATAATTACAGGTATGGATTTTAATTTTCTTTTGCTTCCATGTCTACCATAATTGTAGCTTTGTTTACTATACATATTTCTTTGTTCCTCCTGCTTATAGTATACCACAAATATATAATTTTATCTTTTGTTTCACGTGAAACAAAAAAATACCATTATTTAGAATGGTATTCTTGATAAACACTATTTTTATTAAGATTTCTTTGTTTAGCAACTTCTTTAATTGCATCTTTAGTAGACATTCCTTTTTCAATATACATATCTACGTCTTCCTTGATTGTTGTTTCAAAAGTTATTTCTTCTTCTACTTCTTGACTACCTTCAACAACAATAACCATTTCTCCTTTTAATTCTTCTACAATAGAAATAATTTCAGAAATATGACCTCTAATGATTTCTTCATGTTTTTTTGTAATTTCTCTACATAAAGCAATATTTCTATCTCCTAGAATATCTAACATTAAATTTAATGTTTTTTTAATTCTATGTGGTGATTCATAAAAAACAATTGTTTCTTTATATTTTTTTAAATCAATTAATTCTTTTTTCTTTTTCTTATCTAAATGATCTAAAAAGCCATAAAACATAAATGGTTGTGGTGCAATTCCTGAAACAACTAAAGCATCTAGACAAGCATTACATCCTGATATAGGAACAACATTTATTTCATGTTCTATTGCTTCTTTAACTAATTCATATCCAGGATCAGAAATAGCAGGATAACCGGCATCACTTACTAAAGCAATATCATTTCCTTCTTCTAATAATTGTATAAGTTTAGGAATTGATTGTTTTATGTTATGTTTATGATGAGAAATAAGTTTTGTTGAAATTTCAAAATGATTTAAAAGCTTAACAGTATTTCTTGTATCTTCTGCAGCAATATATTTTACATTTTTTAAAGTATTAATAGATCGATATGTCATTTCATCTAAATTACCAATAGGTGTTGCTACTAAATATAATGTTGGTCTTCCATTTTCAAAACTCTTTTGTCTATTCATCTATCTTCTCTCCAAACATTCTTCTTACTTCATTACTGTAACTTCCATCATCATTATGTGCATATAATGGTGGTTCGATTTTTAATCCTTTTTTTCCTTTATACATTCCTTCTACTAATAAGACATGTGAATCTCTATTCATTTTAGGATATACAAAACGTATTCTTTTAGGTTCAATATCATATTTTTGCATAATATTTAAAATATCAATCATACGATCAGGTCGATGAACAATTGCAAATCTTCCTTTGTTGTCTAATAAATAAGCTGCCGCTGAAATAATACCTTCTAAATCAATTTTTATTTCATGACGTGCTATTGTTAAATATTCATTATCATTTAAGTTACTATTTTCCCCTACTTCAAAAAATGGTGGATTGCAAACAATCAGCTGTGCTTTTGGTAACTCTTTGACAACATCTTTAATATCTCCATGAACGATTTCAATTTGGTCATTTAAATCATTCATCTCAACATTTCTTCTAGCAAGATCAACCGCTTCATCTTGAATTTCTATACCTATAATTTTTTTAAGTGTTCTTTTTGAAAGCAATAATGGAATAGCAGCATTATTTGTACCAAAATCAACAATATTTTTTACATCTTTATTGATTGTACAAAACTGTGATAATAAAACAGTATCCAAAGAAAAGTTAAACATATCTTTTCTTTGGATAATTTTCAAATCATTATGTGCTAATAAATAATTAATGACTTCTTGGTTTTCCATTTTTCTTTCCTGCATGATTATTTTTATCAAATTTAATTTGGTCTAAACCAACGAATACAATTCCATTATTTGTTTCAATTTTAACAAGATCGTTAATAACATTTAATCCTGTTACTTTTACATCTTTATCTTGATATTTTACATGTGATCCTATTTTGGGAAAACGTTCTTTTTCTAAAGAATAAATTTCATCTTCATATTTTAAACAACACATTAATCTTCCACATGCACCTGATATTTTTTCTATATTAATTGCTAACATTTGATTTTTAGCCATATTAATAGAAACTCCATTAAATTCTCCTAAAAGAGTTGAACAACATAATGGTAAACCACATGTTCCAATTCCACCAATTACTTTTGCTTTATCTCTTGGACCAATTTGTCTTAACTCTATTCTGCATTTGAAAACAACAGCTAATTCCTTTAATAGTTCCCTAAAATCAACACGATCATCGGAAGTGTACATAAAAATAACTTTTGCTTTATCTAATGTATATTCACAATTAGTAAGTTGCATATTAACATCATATCTTGAAACAATTTCTTTACATGTTACTAATGCTTGTTTTGCATCCCTAACATTTTTTTGATAATTTTCTATATCTTTTTTTGTAGCTTTTCTAACTATCTTTTTTAATTCTGTATCTAAATTAAATTCTGATATATCTTTTAATTCCTGTGATATTTCTCCAAGTTCTAATCCTCTAGCAGTTTCTACAACTACTCGGTCATCTTTTTTTAATTTTAAATTTGTGGAAAAATAATAGATCTTACCAGCACTTTTAAATTTTACACTTGCAAGTTTAATTTCTTCCATATAAATTCCTTTCTATATTCTATACATCATACTATCCATAAGTAATGGAATATTAGCATTTGTATCTAATAAGTATGATGTTTCTAATAATAATTCAATTTTCTTTATTATATCATTGTTATCATATGTTAGTGAATTAAAAAATTCTACGTGATTACAAAAAACAGCTTTTTCATTTTGTTTCACGTGAAACATATCCTTAAGTGCAAGAATAATTAAATTAATAAATAATTTAATATTTTCCTTTTCTTTATGATCTTTAAGCAGATGAATTTGTGTGTTTATGATAAGATTTTCTCTATATAAAAATAAATCCTCAATAAAATTAATTGCTTGTAACATAATATCATCAAAATTATCCTGATTTAAATTTTCTAAATCATCTTCATCTTTAATAATATAAGATAAGACACTTGCTTTTTCTTCTTCATATCCTTTAGCAATCAATTTTTCTTTAAGTACTTCTTTATTATCTGGTTTTAATTCTATAACCTGACATCTAGATATAATCGTTGGTAAAATACGATTGATATTTTTAGTTGTAAAAATTGCATAAATACCTTCTGTTGGTTCTTCTAATATTTTAAGTAAAGCATTCATAGCTTCTTTGGTTGTTTTTTCAACATTCTTTAAAATATAAACTTTTGCCTTACCTTCAAGAGAAGACTTTTTGAAAGTTTCTTGTATATTTTCAATGTGTTTCTTTTTAATACTTTCCTCTTCTCCATCAATTTCTATAATATCTGCATATTGATGGTTTAATACTTTTTTACAATCTATACATTGTTCACAAGCTAAGGTTTCATTACATATAAGTGACATTGTTAGAAACTGTAATGGTTGATCAGTATTATTTCCAACAAGTAAGAATGCATGTGGTATTTTTTTTAAGTTAAATTCATTTTCAATAATTCTATAGAATAAAGGTTGATTTTCTTTTAAATAATCTTTGATCATAATATTTTCTTAATTTCCTTTAAGGCATCTTGTACAACATCTTCAACCTTTTGATCTGCATTGATTTTTACAATACGATCACTATATTGTTTGCAAATTGTTAAATAACCTTCATAAACATTTTTATGAAAATCACTTTTTTCTAAATCTAATCGGTTGGTTTCTCTTTGATTAACTTTAATTCTTTCTAATCCTTTTTTATAATCAATATCAAAAAATAAAGTTTTATCTGGCATAACATCGTTTATCGCAAATAAATTCATATTATAAACTTCATCAATTCCTAGATTTCTAGCAACACCTTGATAAGCAAGTGAACTATCTACAAAACGATCACATAATACAATATACCCTTCTTTTAAAGCTGGTAATACTTTTTCTACAAGATGTTGTCTTCTTGCTGCTGCATATAATAAAGCTTCTGTACGTGCATCCATTTTTGTATTTTTCTTATCTAAAATAACATTTCTTATTTGTTCAGCAATATCAACCCCACCTGGTTCTCTTGTAAGTAAGACTTTATATCCTGATTCATTTAATATTTTTACAAGTTCTTTAGAAACTGTTGTTTTTCCACTACCTTCTGGTCCTTCTAATGTAATAAACTTTCCTGTCATAATACTTCTCTCCTCTTTCTTCATTATTATAACTGATTTTTCCATTTAAACAAGAAAAGACCTCTTGCAAGGTCTTATATTTTCTTTCTTCCTTCTAAAGATTTTAATAATGTTAATTCATCTGCATAATCAATATTACTTCCTATTGGTAATCCATTAGCAATTCTACTTGTTTCTATTCCTTTTTTCGCTAACAACTTAGCTAGAAACAATGCTGTTGTTTCACCTTCTCTTGTAGGATTCGTTGCAATAATCACTTCTTTAACTCCATCAAGTCTTTCAAATAAAGAATTAATATTTAAATCATCTATCGTTTTACCATCAATCATAGAAATCGTCCCATGTAAAACATGATATAATCCATGATATTCTCTTACCTTTTCCATAGCAAAAACATCTTTAGGACTTTCTACAACACAAATAACTGATTGATCCCTTGTTTCATCTTTACAAATTTCACAAAGTTCACCTTCACAAATATGTCCACATTTTTTACAGTAATGGATATTATCTTGAAAATGAGCTAACACATTTGCAAACTCTTGGACATATTCTTTATCCATCGATAAAACATGATAAGCTAATCTTTCTGCAGATTTACCACCTATTCCTGGTAGTCTTTTAAAACATTCAACTAAATCTGTAAATGACTTTGGATAATTCATAATACACTCCTATTCTTCAAATTCAACAATCTCATCACCAAACATATCAATCGCATATTGTTGAGCTTCTGTAAGTTCTACAACCGGTTCATGATATTCATCAATATGATGTAAAACAATTGGTTGTGGTTGTGGTAATTTTTTTTCTTTATTAAGTTGAATAAATTTTTGTCTCATATTTGGCCAATCTGCTTCCATTACTGCAATAAAATCATATTCTGATCCTAAAACTTCCTTTAAGAAATTTTTTAATGGATAATAATTTTCTGTATAGTTAATACTATTCACTTCTGGTTGATATTTCAATGTCAAAACAAAACCTTTTTCGCCAGCAGCTACAGGTTTAGCATCACATAGCATATTTGCATATTTAGCAGTATTAAGATTATAACAATATCTTCTAATAACTGGCCATTTATCTTGAATATCATTTAAAACTGTTCTTTTCGCCTGTACTAAAATATTTAAAATGTCATTAAAGTCTACTTCTATTTGAGCTGTTGTTTTTACTTCTTTTACCTCTTCTTTAGCTTCTTCCATAGGAGTTTCTACTTGTTCAACTTTCGATTCTTTCTTTTCTTCTACCTTTTCTTGTAAATCTTCTTGAGGTTCAATTACTGGTTCTTGTATCTTTTCTACTGGTTTTTCAACCACTTCTTCTTGTTGAACTTCAACCAATGTTTCATGTGAAACATTTTCAATAACTTTTGGTTCTTCTACAACAACTTCTTTATGTTCATTTTCAATTTGATTACATATCTTTAATAAAGCTAATTCAAAATATGTTGATGAATCTACAGCCTGTCCATAATGACTACTTGCATCCATAAAAATATCAATCATTTGAAATGCTTCTTCTACTAATATATAAGGAACAATTTGTTGGATATCGTTTTTATGCAAAACAAATAATAAAGATAAATCTTGCGTGTTTTTAAAAATAATAACATCTTTTAAAACATCTATTAAATCTTGTGTCAATCTCTTTAAATCAATACTTAAAGACATCATATGATCTAATGTTTTTAAAACATTCTTCATATCCTTTGTCAGTAATAATTTAATTAAACGTATTTTTTCATCATTTGCTAATAAACCATAAACTTTATTAATATTTTCTACTGTTAAATGTCTATCATACGCTAAACATTGTTCTAAAATACTTAAAGCATCCCTCATTCCCCCATCAGCCAACTTAGAAATAATTTCAAGAGATTCTTCATCATATTCTACATTTTCTTCTTTTAATACATATTCCAAACGACTAATAATATCATGTTCATCCACACGTTTGAAATCAAATCTTTGACAACGTGAAATGATAGTTGGCAAAATTTTATGTGGTTCTGTTGTTGCTAGAATAAATACGATATGTGCTGGAGGTTCTTCTAATGTTTTTAATAAAGCATTGAATGCTTCAGGTGTCATCATATGAACTTCATCAATAATATAAACTTTATATTTAGCATTAATAGGGGCATATTTTACTTTATCTATCAAATCTCTAACTTCATTGACTCCATTATTACTTGCTGCATCAATTTCAATAACATCAGGATGATCTCCTTGAGTAATTGCTTTACAGTTAGGACATTCATTACATGGAGGATGATCTCCTGTACAGTTAATAGCTTTAGCTAATATTTTAGCAATCGTTGTTTTCCCTGTTCCACGTGGTCCAGCAAATAAATAAGCATGCGCTATTCTATTTTCTTTAATTGCATTTTTTAATGTAATTGTAACATGACTTTGTCCAGCGACATCTTCAAATGTTTGCGGACGATAAGTACGATACAAGGCTTTATATGACATATTATCAACTCCTATCTCCTACATTATACACGAAAAAAAGATATGAGTAATCATATCTTTTGACGTTTCTTTTTAAAATAGTCTTTTATTAACTTTGAACATTTATCTTTTAAAATATCTGATTGAATCATGGGAATATAATTAAGTTTAGGATCTGGTAAATGAATCAATTTATCTAAAGACATCCATCTTGTATCACTTGCACCATAAACAACTCTTTGAATATGACTTTGAATAATAGCTCCCGAACACATTAAACAAGGTTCTAAAGTTGTATAAAGTGTACATTCATCTAAGCGCCATCTTTCTATTTTTTTACAAGCTTCTTCAATAGCTAACATTTCTGCATGACCATAAGTTTGATTTAAATACTCTCTTTGATTATATGCACGGGCAATAATTTGATCATCTTTTACAATGATACATCCAATTGGCACATCATCATGTTTTAATGCTTTTAAAGCTTCTTGATAAGCTATTTCCATATATTCTTCATCATTCATCTTTTTTTCCTCTAAAAATAAAGACCATCACACATAGACGGTACTTCTTAATGCTGCTACCTTCCGGTCCTGACATGGTTCGAAGCCGCCTATTGTAATGGCAAATATGATTATAGCGTATTTTAGATTTTCAATCAATATATAAATTCATTAAAAGTGCATCATAATACTTTTGATTGACATTAAACATTTGAGGATATCTCCCTATTTCTTGAAAATTAAACTTTTTATAAAGATTAATAGCTGATAAATTATCCTCTTTCACTTCTAAATCAAGAACTTTTAAAGATGTTTCTTTGATCATTTCTAAAGCTTCTTCCATCATCATTGAAGCAATACCCATATTCCAATATTCTTTTTTAACAGTGATTGCAAAATGACCAATATGTTTTAATCTTTCTTTTTGTTCACCTTGAATAGATAATAAAGAAACAAGTTCATCATCAATAAAACCACATAAAAGTAAACTATTCTCTTGATCAATAAAATCTTGAATAACTTCCATTTCTTCAAATTCATTTAAATAACATTCATTTAAACCATAAGTTAAGTTATCACTTTCTCCCCCAACCTGATTTAAATAATCAATAATCATTGAAGCATCCTCAATTTCTGCTTCACTTATAAATAATTCCATCTTTTTCTTACCTTTCTATAAAAAAGAGTCACCGAAGTGACTATTTTTTAGGAATAATAATATCTTTACCACCCATATAAGGACGTAACGCTTCTGGAATATTAATAGATCCATCTTCATTATAGTTATTTTCAATAAAAGCAATAACTGCTCTTGTTGAAGCTAAAACTGTATTATTTAAAGTAGAAACATAATAATTTCCATTTTCACCTTTAGCACGAATACCTAAACGTCTAGCTTGTGCATCTCCTAATGTTGAACAAGAACCAACTTCAAAATATTTTTGTTGTCTTGGTGACCAAGCTTCAACATCACATGATTTAACTTTTAAATCAGCTAAATCTCCAGAACAACATTCTAATGTTCTTACTGGAATATCTAAACTTCTAAATAATTCAACTGTATATGACCACATTTTGTCATACCATTCCATAGCTTCTTCTGGTTTACATAAAACAACCATTTCTTGTTTTTCAAATTGATGAACACGATAAATACCACGTTCTTCAATACCATGAGCACCTACTTCTTTTCTAAAACATGGTGAATAAGAAGTCATTGTAATTGGTAATTCTTCTTCTTTAACGATTTGATCTTTAAATTTACCAATCATACTATGTTCAGAAGTTCCAATTAAGTATAAATCTTCACCTTCAATTTTATACATCATGGCATCCATTTCATCAAATGACATAACACCTGTAACAACATCACTACGAATCATGAATGGTGGAATACAATAAGTAAATCCTTTATCAATCATGAAATCTCTAGCGTATGAAAGCATTGCTGATGATAAACGAGCGATATCTCCCATTAAATAATAGAAACCATTTCCACTTGTTCTACCTGAAGCTTCTTTATCTAAACCATTAAAACGAGCAATGATATCAGCATGATATGGAATTTCATACTCAGGTACAACTGGATCTCCGTATTTTTGAATTTCTACGTTTTCTGAATCATCTTTTCCAATAGGTACTGAATCATGAATGATATTTGGTATTTTCATCATGATTTCTTTTAATTCTTTACCATATTCTTCTTCTTTAACTTCTAAATCTTTTAATTCTTCTGCCATAGAAGTTACTTTTGCTTTAATTTCTTCAGCTTCATCTCTTTTGCCTTCTCTCATTAAAGCACCAATTTCTTTAGAATATTTATTTCTTAAACTTCTAATTTCACTTGCTCTTGTGACAACTTCACGATAATCTTTATCTAATTTATAAGCTTCATCTACTAATCCAACTTTTTCATCTTGAAATTTTTTCTTCATATTTTCTTTGACTAAAGTAGGATTTTCTCTAATTAAATTAATATCAATCATTTTCTTTCCCCTTATATTATTAATAACTGCCTTGATTATACATCAAGGCTATTTTCTTTGCAATTCTCTTTTAATCCAAGCCATAATCACTTGAACAATCATCTCTTGTTGACTGTCATTTAACTGTGTATGTGGCTTAATATGATACCACTTATATAAACACCCTCGACAACATGAAGCCGTGGCATGTTGAGCAATAAACACAGGATGATTTTTCATCGGTGTTTGCTTTCCATCATTTAAAATCACAGCCGGTGCTATTCTTTTAGAAATAAAATCTCTGGCGTGTTGTTCTATAACATCTAAGCCTTTTTCATTACAATAATCTTTATATTTTTTAGCAAGATGAAAAGAACTTCTAAACTTTGAATGATCTAAACGATTAAACAATCTTTTTAATTCTTCCTCATTCATTTCTAAAAGAGTCAGATTACTCTGACTCTTCTTCACCTTCTTCTACAACTTCTTCTTCATTTTTAGCAACAACTTCCACAGAAGAAACCTTGCTATCATGTACTTTAATAAGTCTTACACCTTGAGTCGCACGTCCTGCTGTTTTAACTTGTTCCATAGGTAAACGAATCACAATACCATCATCTGTAATAATTAATAAATCTTCATTACCTTCTACTGCTCTAATCGCTACAATTTGTCCATTACGTTCAGTAACATTAATTGTCTTAACACCTTTTCCACCACGATTAGAAACACGATATTCATCAATTGGTGACATCTTACCATAACCTTTTTCCGTAACAACCATAATTAATTGTCCTTCACGGTTTGTTGTCATACCAATAACTTTAGAACCATCAACATTAATACCTCTTACACCACTTGCACTTCTTCCCATTGGTCTAACATGACCTTCAGAGAATCTTACAAGTTTACCATTACTAGCAGCAATTAAGATTTCATCATCCCCTTTAGTTAATTTAACACCAACTAAAGAATCATCTTCTTTTAACTTAATAGCAATCTTACCTGTTTGTCTAATGTTTTCAAATTCTGAAATATCAACACGTTTAACTAAACCTTGTTCAGTTGCAAAGAATAAATACCAATGTTTATCTTCTTCAATCATTTTCTTATTAATATTAATTAATGATTTAACACTTTCATCTTTATCAAGATTTAAAATATTAACAATTGGTAATCCCTTAGCAGTTCTACCAAATTCAGGAATATTATATCCTTTCAAACGGTATACCTTTCCTTTATTTGTAAAGATCAATAAATCATCATGTGTTGACATATGAATAAGTGAACTAATGACATCATCTTGTGTTGTTGCCATACCTTTGACACCACGTCCACCCCTATTTTGGGATTTATAAGTATCTACTGGCATACGTTTTACATAACCATTATTAGTAAGTGAAATAATAACATCTTCTACTGGAATTAAATCTTCATCTTCAATATCAAATGTACCTTGAATAATTTCAGTACGACGTTTATCACCATATTTTTCTTTCATTTCTAATAATTCATTTCTAATGATTTCTAAGATACGTTCTTCATTAGCAAGAATATCTTTTAAATCAGCAATTGTAATTAATAAATTATTTAATTCTTCTTCAATCTTTTCTCTTTCCAAACCAGCTAAACGTTGTAATTGCATTTCTCTTACAGCTTTAGCTTGTTTATCAGACATTCCAAATTCATCCATTAATCTTTGTTGAATGATTTCAGTTGTTCTACTTGTACGAATTAATTGAATAATTTCATCGATATGATCTAAGGCTTTCTTTAAACCTTCTAAAATATGTGCTCTTGCTTCTGCTTTATTTAATTCAAATTGTGTTCTACGACGAATAACTTCTTCTTGATGTTGTAAATAATATTGAATTAATTCTTTAAGTGTTAAAGTTTTAGGTTCATTATTAACTAAAGCAATATTATTGACACCAAATGTTGTTTGTAAAGAAGTTAATTTATATAATTGATTTAAAATAACTTCTGCTTGAACATCTCTCTTTAATTCAATGACAATTCGAATCCCTTCACGGTTTGATTCATCACGAACATCACTAATACCTTCAACAACTTTATCACGTGCTAAATGCGCAATCTTTTCGACTAATCTTGCTTTATTTACTTGATAAGGAATTTCATAAGCAACAATTCTTTGTCTACCCTTATGTTCTTCAATTTCTGTTTTAGCACGCATAACAATAAGACCATTACCTGTTTCATAGGCTTTTTTAATAGCGCTCTTTCCTAAAATATATCCACCAGTTGGAAAATCAGGTCCTTGAATATAATTTTCCATTAATTCTAAAACAGTAATATCAGGATTTTTACTTACCGCAATAACGGCATCAATCACTTCACCAATATTATGAGGTGGCATATTTGTAGCCATCCCAACAGCGATTCCTGTTGTCCCATTGACCAATAAGTTAGGAATACGACAAGGTAATACCGATGGTTCTCTTTCTTCACCATCATAGTTTGGAATAAAATCAATCGTATCTTTATTGATATCTCTCATTAATTCCATTGAAATTTTAGACATTCTCGCTTCAGTATAACGCATAGCGGCAGCGCCGTCACCGTCAATTGAACCAAAGTTTCCATGACCATCTACAAGCATATAACGATATGAGAAATCTTGTGCCATTCTCACTAAGGCTTCATAAATTGAAGAATCTCCATGAGGGTGATATTTCCCCATAACTTCCCCAACGATACGCGCAGATTTCTTATACGCTTTATCACTATAACAACCAAGTTCATTCATACCATAAACAATACGTCTTTGAACTGGTTTCATTCCATCTCTTACATCAGGTAATGCACGTGCTACGATAACTGACATGGCATAATTCATGAAAGAAGTTTTCATTTCTGATGTTAATTGAATTTTTCTAATTCCTTTTTCTTGATTATCCATTTTCTACTCCTTCTAAATATCTAAATCAGTTACATATTTTGCGTTTTCTTGAATAAATTCTCTACGAGGTTCAACTTTTTCTCCCATTAATACATCAAAAATCATATCAGCTTCCATTGCTTCATCTAATTCAATACGATTTAAAATACGATGTTCAGGATCCATTGTTGTTTCCCATAATTGATCCGCATTCATTTCTCCTAACCCTTTATATCTTTGGATAGAATATTTTGCACCTTCACCTAACTTTGTTCTTAAATCATCTAATTCTTCATCACTATATAAATAATGTTCTTCTTTTCCATGTTTTAATAAATAAAGTGGAGGTTGAGCCGCATAAACAAAGCCACCTTCAATTAAAGGTTTTAAATAACGATATAAGAAAGTTAACATTAAAATACGAATATGTCCTCCATCGACATCGGCGTCGGTCATAATAACGATTTTATGATAACGTAATTTATTAATATCAAAATCTTCACCAATTCCTGTACCAAAAGCAGTAATCATGCTACGAATCGTATCACTTGATAAAACACGATCTAATCGCGCTTTTTCAACATTTAAGATTTTACCACGAAGCGGTAAGATAGCTTGAATACGACGATCTCTACCCATCTTAGCACTACCTCCGGCAGAATCCCCTTCGACAATGAAGATTTCACATTCACTAGCATCTCTTGATGAGCAGTCAGCTAATTTCCCAGGCAATGATGTAATTTCCATTCCTGTTTTTCTTCTTGTCATTTCACGTGCTTTTTTCGCAGCTAAACGTGCATGAGAAGCAACGATTGCTTTTTCAACAATAATTTTGGCAGTATCAGGATTTTCTAATAAAAATTGATCCAATGATTTAGAAATAATATTTGAAGCAATTTTTCTTACTTCTGCATTTCCTAATTTTGTTTTTGTTTGTCCTTCATATTGAGGATCAGGATGTTTAACAGAAATAATCGCTGTTAAACCTTCACGACAATCTTCTCCTGATAAAGCATCATCTTTTTCTTTTAAGAAGTTTCCTTTTCTTGCATAGTTATTAATAACCCTTGTAAGAGCTAAACGGAAACCTTCTTCATGTGTTCCTCCTTCATGTGTATTAATATTATTACAGAAAGAGTAAATATTTTCTTGATAACCATCATTATATTGCATTGAAACTTCAATCTTAATATCATTTTGCATATCTTCTACATAAATGATTTCATCATGAATTGGTGTTTTATTTTTGTTGATATAAGCAACATATTCCTTAATACCACCTTCATACATATAATCATGTTCACGATTTTGTCCATCTCTTAAATCAGTTAAACTAATTCTTAATCCCTTATTTAAGAAAGCAAGTTCTCTAATTCTTTGTCTTAAAACTTCATAATCATAAGTTGTTGTTTCTTTAAAGATTTCAGCATCTGCTTTAAAAGTAACCTTTGTTCCTTGCTTATCAGTATGTCCTAATTCTTTTAATGGTGCAACTGGTGTCCCACCATTTTCAAATCTTTGATAGTATTCTTTTCCATCACGATAAACATTGACTTCTAGCCATGAAGATAAGGCATTAACAACAGAAGCACCTACACCATGCAATCCACCGGAAACTTTGTAGCCTCCGCCACCAAATTTACCACCAGCATGTAAAACAGTAAAAATTGTTTCAACTGTTGATTTACCTGTCTTAGCGTGTTTTCCAGTTGGCATTCCACGACCATCATCAATAACTTCAACTACATCGTCATCTTTCAAAATCACTTTAATATGACTTGCATACCCTGCTAAAGCTTCATCGATTGAGTTATCAACAATTTCCCAAACCAAATGATGTAACCCTCTAGATGATGTTGTACCAATATACATACCCGGTCTTTTTCTAACAGCTTCTAATCCTTCTAATACTTGGATATCTGACTCATCATAGCTATGTTGTACTTTATTTTCTTCTGCCATCATTTTTCCTCCCTATGATTAATATTAATTTTCTTAGCTTCTTTAATAACATGATGTTCTATTCCATCTATTGATGTTGTTGTAATAAACGTTTGAATACGATTATTTAAAATATCTAAAAGTTTTGTTTTTCTTTGATCATCTAATTCTGATAAAACATCATCTAATAAAAGAATAGGATATTCTCCAATTTCTTCTTTTATTAATTCTATTAAAGCTATTTTCATACTTAAAACAATTGTTCTTTGTTGACCTTGAGAAGCAAACTGATGTGCACTCTTATTATCAATAAAGATCTTCATATCTTCCTTATGAATTCCATAATAAGTACTTAAATATCTTGAATCTCTTTCAAATCCTTTTTGATAAAGTTTTAAAATATCTTCTTTATTAACATTTTTAATAAAACATTCATACTGCAATTCAACGATCTCATGACAATTTGCAATATTTAAATAAATATCTTTTACTTTTAAAGATAAACGTTCGATAAAATTATTTCTTTTTTCAATAATCTTAATTTGAACTTCAGCTAATTGCTCATCTAAAGTTTCTAGATATTCATCATATTTACCTCTTCTTTGATTCAATAATTTAAGATACTGATTTCTTTCCTTTAATAATCGATTATACTTAGTAAGATAAAAAACATAAATTGGTGAGATTTTAGATAACTCCAAATCTAAAAACTTTCTTCTAATACTCGGAGAACCTTTAACCAATGATAAATCATCTGGTACAAAGACAACCGCATTTAAATAACCTACATAATCTGAAATCTTTAAAATATCTTTTCCATCTACTTTTGCTTTTTTGGATTCCTTAGATAAAATAAGTTCTAATTGATGCATTCTTTCATTAGAAAAAACATTTCCTTTTACTTTTGCAAAGTCATGATCAAATTGAATCATTTGATCATTGATATGTGTTCTAAAAGATTTACAGACAGATAATAAATAGATTGCTTCGATAATATTCGTTTTCCCTTGAGCATTCCCACCAATTAAAATATTAATTCCTTGATCAAACTCAATAAAAAAATGATTATAATTTCTAAAATCAGTCAGTTCTAAATTATTGATGCGCATTTATACAATAAAAATTTCCTTCAAATTCAACTTGATCACCATCATGAAGCTTTTTTCCTCTTCTAAGTTCCACTTCACCATTGACCTTTACTTGACCATCTTTAATAATCATTTTTGCTTCAATCCCACTAGATACAAGATTAACAAATTTTAAAAATTGATCTAATTTAATATATTCATCTTTAATTGGTATTTCTTTCATACTTAACCTTCTTTTCTCTATAATTGTACTAAGTTAGTATATCATAAAAATCATAAAAATTCAAAATATTGCGCTATATTCGCTATTTTTATTTATGAATAGAAAAATACTTTTTTGATAAAAAAGCTCTTAAAATAAAAATTACTCCCCAAATAAACAATTAAAAGGAAAATTTACAAAAAAAAGAAGCTTTCGCTTCTTAATATGTTCTAACTGGTAAAACAAGTTGTAATAATTCATCAGAATCAAAATCTTTAACGATGAATGGTTTCATTTCTCCAGTGAATAATATTTTTATTTTATCACCACTAAATGATTTAATAGCATCACTTGCATATTTACAACTAAATGAAATAGTAAGTGGTTCTCCTTTATAGAAAGAAGAAGCTAAATTTTCTTCTACTGAACCAATTTCTTGTTGATATGAAGATAAAATAACTTGTTCATTAGACATATCTAATTTCACAATATTATTTTGTTCATTTAATAATAATGAAACACGGTCAATCGCATTTAATAAATCAGCTCTATTAATATCTAATTCATAATCAAATTCTAAAGGAATCAATCGAGCTGTATCAGGATAAGATCCATCAATTAAACGTGTTTGAATAATATTTTTATCAAACACAAATAATACTTTACGTTCAGATACATATAATTCAATAAGTTCATCTTTTTCAATAATCTTACTAATTTCATCTAAACTTAATTTAGGAATCGTAATATTAAAAGTCACATCTTCATCAATAGAAATAATCTTTTTAGCTAAACGATAACTATCAGTAGCAACAACTTCTAAAACATGATCATGCGCTTTAAAATTGATACCAGTTAAAATAGGTCTTGTTTCTTTATCACTAGCAGCAAACTTTGTTTCTCCAATAATATTTTTTAATACAAGAGCATTCATCATAAAATGAGTTCCTGTTTTACTTAAATCAATACGTGGATATTCAATAGCATCAGTACCATTTAAGCTGTATTCAATTTGACTTCCTTTAATACGAGTAAGTAAACCATCAATAATTTCAATTTCAATATCATCACTATTGATCTTTCTTACAATATCAAAGATATAACGACTATTTAAAACAACTGCTCCTTCTTTAAGGATTACTAAGTCATCATCTTCATCAATAATTGTTTGAATAGTGATATCACTATCACTTCCTGTTAAGATAAGTTGATGAGCTTGTAAATCAAATTTAATCCCTGTTAAAACAGGTAAAGGACTACGAACAGATACAGCTCTTGTTGCTTTAGCAAGTGCGTTTAATAATTTGATTCTTTTAATTCTAAAATGCATATTTGCCTCCTGTTATTTATATATTTAAAAATAAGTCATTATTACTATTAGCATGTGAACAATGTGCATAAATATAAAATATGTTGATTTTATCAATGTTTTTTATATGAATATCAATGTGCACATATTGTTGATATTAGTCACTATATTGTGCCTAACTTTTGTTTAAGCTTATCTACAGCGAGTTTATAATCTGGATCTTTTTTGATTTTTGTTTCTACTCTTTTACAAGCTTTCATAACTGTAGAATGGTCTCGATTGGAAAAAGTTGTTCCAATTTCACTAAAAGTAATATCCAAAAGTTCCCTCATTAAATACATACATATTTCACGAGGTGTTACCAAGTTTCTCGTTCTATTTTTAGAAATAATTTGACTAATGGTTAAATAATAGAATTCAGCGGTTGTTTTTAAAATGAATTCTTTTGTTAGTGGTTCTTGTGCTTTTTTTATAGTTTTTTGATCTTTAAAGACTTCAGATGCAAAATTCATATCTATGTAATTAGTTGATTCCATGATACTACAGAAGAATAGTCGTTTTAATTGACCTTCTAAAGAACGAATATCATTACAATAATTCATAACCATGAAGTCTAAAACATCATCTGTAATAACTAAATCTGTATTACCTAGATTTTCTATTTTCTTCTCTAAAATTGCCTTTGCTGTTTCAAATTCAGGTGGATCTATTCCAAAAGATAGACCTGATTTAAAACGACTAATTAAACGTTCTTCAATTCCTTGAAGTTCATCAGGCATTTTATCACTTGTAATAACAATTTGATGATTGTTATTAATGATTTCATTAAATATATGGAAGAACATCTCACTACTTTTTTCTTTTCCAAATAAAAATTGAATATCATCAATTAATAAAATATCAAGATTTCTATAATAACTATAAATCTCATCTGTTGTATTTGTTTTTATAGAATTAATAATTTCATCTACAAAATCCTTAGAAGTAATATATCTTACTAATAAATTAGGATTTGTTTCTTTTGCTTTATTTCCAATAGCATTTAATAAATGTGTTTTTCCAAGCCCTGGATGACTATATAAAAATAAAGGATTAAAGTTCATACCAGGTTTAGTTGATACAAGTAAAGCAGCATTTTGTGCCATACGGTTTGAATTTCCTACGATAAAATTAGCAAATGTCATATCAGGATGAAGATGACTATCGATTTTAGGAACCCTTTTTTGTTTAGATTTTTTATATTCTTCTACTTCTAATACTTTGATTTTTATTGGTTTAGAAAAAGAATTAGAAAGAATAGATTCTATTTCTGCTTGTTTTTCTAAAATAGCATCAATATTCCATTTTAATTCAGTGGTGATAATAACTTGATTATCTTCAATTTCTTCTAGAGTTGCAGGTTTAAATAGTGAGTCCAAGATGATCTTATCATCAACTATTTTATTTTTTTCTAAAGTTTCTACACAAGATGACCAGATTTTGTTTAAATCTTGCACAATTTTCAACTCCCTTTCGACTCAATTATATAAAAGATGTGAACTCTTTTAAAGGAAAAATACTGTCTGCACAATAGCTTCACAATTTTATTCACAAAAAATGTGAGAAATATCAATCATTTAGAGTACTTATTCACATTATTCACAACTTCGTTTTTCGCTATGAATTTTATTAAATGTGAACTTAGTGCATATTGTATAGAATAAAAAACAATGTGCACATAGCTGTTCACAATAAAAAATACGCTGATATCAGTATATTTTTTACTAATTCACCCATATGAATAACTCGATTCACCACGTGAATAAGCATGTGCAAAACTTGTCAAAACATAAAATTTAACAAAAAATGAATATTCACAATGTGAATTTTAAGAAAAAATCCGATTTTTCCTAGAAAAATAGAAGAAATGTAAGATAAAGGTTAAGATGAAATAATATTCACTTTAGGATGTGAATATCTAAAATAAAGAGTTTATTCACATTAGATTAGTGACTATTTTGAATATATTGTATGAATTTTGATACAAAAGTACGTAAATACTTAGAAGTGCACACTTGATTTTAGGGGGAAAAACAAGGATTCAGAAGGAGTTGGAGGAAAATGTGAATAAGTTTTTTTATGAGCTTTAAAGAAATTCACATGTTGTCGTACGTACTTGATTGAAAAATGTTCACAAATAATGTGCATTTAATAAGAGTTATGCTTAGTGATGGTACTTTTTTTGATAAAAGTACTTATTTTTATACAATTTTCTATCTATTTCGATATATCACAAGATGTGAATAATAAAGTAAGGAAACTTATTCACAATAAAGAGAATTTTTCTAAATTAAAAAAGTTCACAAAAAAATGTGCAAATAATCATTAGAAATTGTTATTCTTATTATTTGTCATCATTAAAAATCATGAATTTAAGAGTAGAAATATAGAATTTAGAATTGACTTGTCACAATAATTCCTATAAGATATAGGAGCATATGTTATTTGTATAAAAAGATAAAAATTTTGGAGGTGTAAAATATGAAAAGAACATATCAACCAAATAAAAGAAAAAGAGCAAAAACTCATGGTTTTAGAGCTAGAATGGCAACTGTTGGAGGAAGAAAAGTAATCGCACGTCGCCGTAAAAGAGGAAGAAAAGTATTAACTGCTTAATGTAAAATCCACTTTTTCGGTGGATTTTTTTCTAAAATTTTATGAAAAAAGAATTTAGAGTAAAAAGAAATGAAGATTTTAGCAAGATTATTGCTAGAAAAAAGAGTTTTGCGAATTCTTGTTTTATTATTTATAAAGATGAAAATCAAATGGGCCACGGACGCGTTGGTATTTCTGTAAGCAAGAAATTAGGAAATGCTGTTACTAGAAATAAAATCAAAAGACAGTTACGCATGATGATTCAAGAATGTTTTCATTTTGATGAAGAAGTTGACTATATAGTAATTGTAAGAAAAAGATTCTTAGATAATACATATATAGAAAATAAAAAAGAATTAGAGTATTTGTACAAAAAAGTAAAGAGAAAGGAGATCAGCAAATGATCTTAGATAACAAAACTAAAAAATATTTTAAAATTATTTGTTTAGTTTTATTTGTTGTAGCCTTAACTGGATGTACAGCAAATCTTGATTCAAGTGGTAAACTGATTGCTAAAAGAGCAATTAATTTAAACACACCATGGTCTATGAAGTCAGGAATTTTTGATTTCTTATTAGTTATTCCTATTTCTAAAAGTATTATTTATTTAGGAGATGTTTTATTAAATAATATCGCTTTAGGTGTTGTATTAATTACTGTTTTAATTAATATTATCATTTTACCAATTATGATTAAATCGACAGTATCTCAACAAAAGATGCAATTGATTCAACCAGAAATGGAAAAAATTCAAAATAAATATAAAGGTAGAAAAGATCAAACTTCTCAAATGAGAATGTCTGCAGAAATTCAAGCTTTATATAAGAAAAATGATGTCAGTATGTTGGCTTCCTTTACAACATTCTTAACATTACCAATTATGTTTGCAATGTGGCAAGCGGTTCAACGTATTGAAATCTTATATCAAACAAATATGTTTGGTATTAACTTAGGTGCTAAACCAATCGATCACGTATTTAAATTCGAGATTTCCTATATTGTATTACTTGCCATTGTTGCTTTAACTCAATATTTTGCGATGAAAATCAATACAATCATGTCAAAAAGAAATCCAAAATATAGAGAAACATCACAAATGCAATCAATGAACATGATGAATAATTTCATGACATTATTTATCATTTACTTTGCAGCAATTATGCCTGCAGCAATGTCACTTTATTGGATGACAACAAACATTATTACAATTGTTAGAACATGGTATATTTATATTTACCATGTTGAAAAAGCACAAAAAGAAGTTGATCAAGCAAATACAAATTATTTAACAAAAAGACAAAATAAAAAATAAATAGAGGTATTTATATGAAAACTTATACTGGAAAAACAGTAGATGATGCTGTTAGTAAAGCATGCCTTGATTTAGGTGTAACAATTGATCAATTAAATTATGAAGTTACTTTAGAAACTAAAGGTTTATTTAGTAAAAAAGCTGAAATTGCTTGTTGGACAGTAGAAATGGTTCAAGAATATATTGAAAATCTTATAAGAAAAATCTTAACAGATATGCAATTTGAAGTAGAAACTGTTTCTTATGTTCAAGATGGTAGAATTTATTGCAATATTAATACAAGCAATAACTCTATTTTAATTGGTAAAGCTGGTGTTATTTTAAGAGCCATTAACTTAATTATTAAAAATGCTGTCAGTACAACATTTAAAAAACGTTTAGAAGTAAGCGTTGATATCAATGGTTATAAAGAAGAACGTTATAAAAAAGTTGCAAGTATGGCAAGACGTTTTGGTAAAACAGTTTTAAAAACAAAAGCTGATTTAAAATTAGATCCAATGCCTGCAGATGAAAGAAAAGTGATGCATCAAGAGATTGCAAAGATGGATCATTTAAAAACTGAATCTAAAGGTGAAGGAAAAAATAGATATATGACAATCTCATATGTAGATTAAGCCGCTTATGCGGTTTTTTCTTTAGGGAGGAAATAATGGAAAATTTAATTTTTAGTTTAAATGCGACGGTTCCTGTTTTTGCGATGATTATATTAGGGATGTTATTTAAAAAAATAGGAATTATTGATGATGTTTTTGCATCAAAAATGAATAAATTTGTCTTTTTAATACCATTACCAGTATTACTATTTAAAGACTTAGCGACATTAGATTTTAAGGAAATTTGGGATACGAAGTTCGTCTTATTTTGTTTTTTTATTACCATTTTCAGTATTTTAATAGTAACAATACTTTCTTTTTTATTAAAAAATAAAAAGAATCAGGGAGAATTTATTCAAGCAAGTTATCGTAGTTCAGCGGCATTACTAGGAATTGCATTAATTCAAAATGTATATGGAAAAGCAACAATGGCGCCTTTAATGATTATTGGAAGTGTACCTTTGTATAACATTATGGCTGTCGTTGTCCTTTCTTTCTTTTCACCTGAAAGAAAAGGAATAAGTAAAGAAATGTGGATGAAAACTTTAAAAGGTATTATCACCAATCCTATTTTAATTGGAATTGTGATTGGACTTTGTTGGTCATTACTTCATTTACCAATGCCTACAATGTTAGATAAAACAGTCACTTCGATTGGGAATGTAGCTACTCCTCTTGGTTTAATGGCAATGGGTGCTACATTTAATTATAAAAAAGCTTTAGGAGATTTAAAACCAGCCCTTTGTGCTACTTTCATTAAATTATTTGGTTTCTGTACTCTCTTTTTACCATTAGCTATATTCTTTGGATTTAGACAAGAACAACTGATTGCTATTCTTGTTATGCTTGGATCAGCAACCACAGTATCATGCTATGTTATGGCTAAAAACATGGGACATGAAGGAGTTCTTACAAGTACAGTGGTCATGTTGACAACTTTAATAAGTGGTTTTTCTATTACTATGTGGCTTTATATTTTAAAAACTTTACAATTCTTATAAAAAAATGAGTGATTTTAGTCACTCATTTTTACTGTTGTGTAGTAGTAGGTTCAGCTGGAATTGTTGTTTCCGGTGTAGCTGGAGTTGCTTCAGGTTGTGCTTCAGGAGCTTGTTCAACTTTCATTGTACCCACAGCAATAATTGCTTCATGACCTTTATAATAACTACTTGCTTCTTTTTTCTTAGAAATCAATTTACCATCTTTATCATAAACTAAACGATAAGAAACAGCTTTACCACCATTAGATCCAGCTTGTTTAGTTACTTGTTGTCCTTCAGGAATAGTTGCATCATTTTCATATTTTGTGTTATATGCGACATCCCCTGTTCTTTCACTTGTAAACTTCACATAACTTCCATCAACATCAGTTCCAATAATTTTACATGTTAACTTACCACCAGCATAACTTGCTTCTATTTTAATTGGATAATCTCTATTATTTTTAAATTTAAAATCAGGACCACCCCAAGAAACAGTGGCATCTCTTCCAATTGGTACATAACTTGAAATATACGTATGATTTGTTCTTTCAGTTACTTCTAAATTAGCTAAAACAACAGCATTATATAATGTTGAAGAAGTTTGACAAACGCCACCTCCAACTTCTTGAACAGTTTCGCCATTTAAATAAGCTCCTGCTTCACCAAAACCATTTTCTTTTGTTCTTTTTCCAACTGTTTGATTGTAAGAAAATTCTTCACCTGGAAGTAAGATCACATTACATTTTTCACCAGCAAGTCTAACATTGTTTTTTCTTACAGATGAACCATTTACAGTTGTTGTATATTCACCTAAAACATCTTTAAATAAATTCTTTTCTAAATCTTCTTTAGTAATACTTGGAACAATAGCTTTTGCTTTAACTTCAAATTCTTTTCCTTCTTTAGCTTTATTAAAAGCACTAATTGAATCATCTAAATCATATTTAGCACCATATTGTTCAGCTACAATTTTATAATCATTATTTTTATCTAAAGTCGCATTTTTACCTTCCTTAGATAAAGTCTTATAAATTGTTTTCATAACACTTTCATCTTCTGAAACAGATGAAGGTTTAATCTTTAAAGTTTTATTAAAATCATATTCATTTAAAGCAGTTTGAATTGTGTTATAAACATCTTTTTGTTTAACTGCTTCACCACTTTTACCTTTAGTAAAGATAACTTTTGTTTTTTCAACTTTATAAGTTGTAGGTACTAAAGTTGAATAATCTAAAATACCTGATTTTTTGATATCTTTATTAAGTTGTTTTTGATCTTTAATATCTATAGAAATATTTTCATTATGTTTTAATAAATAATGATAACCTTTAGTAAAGAAATTATTATATTTCTTTTGAATATTATTGACTTGTTTTTCAATATTGACTTTAACATTATCTTTCATATTTATTTGATACTTTTGATCATTCAATGATAAATTCAATAATAGATTTTTTTCATCCTTTTGATACTGTTTTTCAAGCTGAGTGACAATTTCATCCTTAGACATATTATTGACCTTTATGCCATTAATTGTCATATTCTTGATAAATCCATTACCTGATGCTAGAAAACATAAAATGATATAAATAACCAATATCACTCCTATAACAGCACCTCCGATTATAGGAACTTTTTTATTCAGCTTTTTCATTTTTTCACCCCTATTTGTACATAATAATATATGATTAAAATATAGAAATCAATCGAAAAAAATCATATATCAAAAATAAAAAATATTTGTTATAATGAGGGAGTTATTTATTGATAAAATCAACAAAATAAGATAGTATCAAAAAGAAAGGTGGTATGAAAATGAATGATGATATTATTGTTGCAGTAGCAACATCAAGACTAGAAGCAGCAATTTCAATTATCCGTTTATCAGGAAAAGATGTTATTGCATTTGTTCAACAGTTTTTTACAGGAAAGATTATAAATAAAGAGAGTCATACCATTACATACGGTTATATAAAAGATAATGGTGAAAAAATAGATGAAGTATTAGTAAATATCTATCGTGGGAAAAGAACTTTTACAGGAGAAGAAATGGTTGAAATCAATTGCCATGGTGGTGTTTATATTACAAATAAAGTAGTTGATCTTTGTTTACATCATGGAGCAAGACTGGCAGAACGTGGTGAATTCAGTAAACGTGCTTTTTTAAATGGACGTATTGATTTATCACAAGCAGAAGCTATTAGTGATATTATTACGGCTAAAAATAGTTATGCTTCTTCTCTTGCTTTAAAAGGAATTCAAGGAAGTATTAGTCATTTTATTAAAGATTTAAAAGAAGATTTAATTCAAATTATTACGCAAATAGAAGTCAATATTGATTATCCTGAATATGAAGATGTAGAAGAATTAACAGCAGATAAGCTTTTACCAATGTCTACTTCTTTAATTGAAAAGATGAATAAAATCATTGAAGATTCTAAAAATATTAAATTATTAAAAGAGGGAATTCAAACAGCCATCATTGGTAAACCCAATGTTGGTAAATCTAGTTTATTAAATGCGATGTTAAAAGAAGAAAAAGCGATTGTCACAAATATTGCTGGAACAACAAGAGATGTCGTTGAAGGATCAGTAACAGTAGATGGTATTTTATTAAATATGATCGATACAGCAGGAATTAGAGAAACAGATAATATTGTAGAAAGTCTTGGGGTTGAAAAATCAAAAGAAATGATTAAAAAAGCAGATCTTGTTTTATTAGTTATTGATGGAAGTAAAGAACTTGATCAAGAAGATCAAAAGTTACTTGAACTTACAGAAGATACAAATCGTATTATTATTATTAATAAAGCAGATTTAGGTAAGAAAGTTGATTTAGAAGGAATTGAAATATCAGCTAAAGAACAAGATATTTTAGCGCTTACTAAAGAAATTAAAAAGAAATTTAATTTAGGACTTATGAGTAATCAAGAAGAATATTATCTTACTAATGCTAGACAAACACAATTATTAGAAAAAGCAGCTTCTTCTTTACAAATAGCAATCGATGCGATGAAGATGTCTATACCATCAGATCTTATTGTAGAAGATCTTTATGATAGTTGGTCTTGTTTAAAAGAAATATTAGGAGAACAAGCAAAAGAAGATTTATTAGATGAATTATTTAAACGCTTTTGCATCGGTAAATAAGATGAATACAAATGAAATATTAGCACAAAGATTTTATCGTTTTTTTAAGTATACAAGGAATGTAGCATTAATTGCGTTTATTGTTTTCTTTATATTAAATGCAATTAATACAGGAAATAGTATTTTATATTGGATTTGTTATGGATGTTTAATGGTTTCTATTGTAGGAGCAATGCAATCAGTTTTGTTGTATGTTCTTTCAAAGTATTATAAAAAGAGGTAATTTGAATGGAAAAAATATTTGAACAAATTGATAATTTGTTTGTAAATGGGGTTATTAATGGCATTATTTCAATTGTTATTGCAGGGATTGTTTTAATTGCAATCAATAAATTATTAAATAAATTTATTAAAAAGAAATGGCCTGATAATTATGTTTTACAAAAAAGAATTAAAAAGATTATTCTTATTACAATCTTTTTAGCAATTATATGTAGTGAAGTGAAGTTTTTAAAATCATTTGCGACTGCCTTACTTGCATCTGGAGGAATCGTTGCCGTAGTTATTGGACTTGCCAGTCAAGAAGCTGCAGGTAATCTTATTAATGGTGCCATGATTATGGCTTATAAGCCTTATAAGATTGGTGATTTTATTGTTGTTACAGGGCATAATGTTAGAGGAACTGTTATTGATATTTCACTTAGACATAGTGTTATTGAAACATTAGAAAAGACACAAATGATTGTTCCTAATGATATTATGAATAAAGCAATTATTGAAAATATTTCACAAATCGAACATGTTAAAGCAAATTATCTTTATATCGATATTTCTTATGAAAGTGATATAGATCAAGCAATCAAAGTGATTCAAGATCTTGTTGTAAAACATCCTTTATTCATTGATGGAAGAAAAGATAAAAAGGATCCATTAGTCCCTGTGATTGTTTCTGATTTAAAAGATAGTTCTATCCAACTAAGAGCAACAATCACTAGTGAAGATAATGTACAAGGTTTCCAAATGCTGGCAGATATTCGTAAAGATTTAGTCACTGAATTTAAAAAGGAAGGTATTGAAATACCTTACCCTCATATGCATATTGTTAAATAGTGTAAAAGGAGAAAACACTGATATTATCAATGTTATTCTCCTTTTCTTTTTATAAGAACTGTTAAAGATTATCTAATAGTTGTAACTTTTTTTCATTTTTTATTCCATATTTTTTGTAATAAAAATTATCTAGTAAAAACTTATTAAATCTATGCATGAAAATAGAAGTAATGATGTTATCTGTAATGATATAAGTAATTGTATGATAAAGGAAATATGGAACATAAATCAATATATGTTATAATTTAAGAAAGTAGAAAAATTAGAGATAGTTAAAAAAATATATTTAATGATTTTCAAATCATTTATATTAGCATTAGATTGATAGGAGTATTGTATGAATGAAAATGAAATAGAAAAGAAATTAATTGAGCATATTAAGTTACAAGGAGGTATAATAACTCCTCTGGGGAAATTATCATTTACTAGTAGTGATAGAATTGGGCAAGGTGGAAATGGTGTGGTATATCTTGCAACGATTAATGGTAAGAAAATTGCTATAAAATTTTTAATTTCTAATTCTAAACGAAAGTATAGTAGGTTTAAATCAGAATATTTTAATACAAATTATGTACGAAATGACTTAAAAAATATTATTAATATGATATATTATGGTGAATTTGAAGTTCAAGATGGAAAAAAGATACCTTACATAGTTATGAATTATTATTCAAAAAATTTAAAAGAATTTAGAAAGAAAAATAATGAAATTAAAGAAAATGAATTCTTAGCCTTAGCAAAATTCTTTTTGTCAACATTAAATTTGGTTCATAGAAAAGGAATTATTCATCGAGATATTAAGCCAGAGAACATTTTGGTTGATGATGAAAATTTTGTGCTATCTGATTTTGGAATTGCACATTATGATAAAGATGATTTTCCTATAGATAATAAGACCAAACAAGGTGAACGCTTAGCTAATATAGAATTTTCTGCTCCAGAACAAATTAATAATCAATATAAAGTGACACAAACAGCTGATATATATTCTATGGCTCAGGTTATGTATTGGTTTGTATTTGGAACTGTAAATCGAGGAACAGGAGCAGAAAATATATCACAAAGATATAATTGGGATAATGCGCATATTTTTGATACTATAATTGCAAGATGTCTTAGAAATAATCCATCAGAACGTTTTCAATCAATAGATGAGATAATTAAATTTTATAGTAGTGAAAAAAATAAAAAGAAGGAAATAGATCCGTTTGATGATATGTATTTATTTCATGATGCAATATTATCTATTTTTCCTGAGTTTTATAACCATGCATATGTAATTACAAAAAAAGAAGATATGTGCAAATTGTTTAATAGTATTTTTTCTCATAAATATAATAATTCAATAGAGTTTAATACAGGAAAAACAAATAGTTCAATAAATTCAATAATTAAATTAGAAAATAATGATTTTCTAATGGGAATACAACAGATGAATATTCATAAAATTTGGGGATTACTTACAGACGATGTTTATGATGATATTTTATTGTTAGAACTAGATAAATCATTACCATATATAATCAATGATAAAGAACATTATGAAGTTGCGGTTATTGAAAATGATATTATTCCTTGTAATACAATCGAAAGTGGATATATAAGATATAAAGATAAGGTAAGCAAGGTATCAGATTTAGATATTCAGTTGCGTTGCATAGGAAACAATTATAGAATAATTGCTATTGCTCCATTTCATAGTTGTACTATTATTGAGAAAAATGATAAATTTTTAGAAGAATTACAAAAAATAGAGGTCTTAAGCTCAAAAGACATATATGAGTTAAGAGAAAAAATTCATAGAAATAGAACTTATGATGTTTATACTAGATTATAAAATAAAAATATTTAGTTTGTAAAATAATAATCATTTACATCACATAATTGTATATAGCTATACATACTAAAAAATATTTCCGTATAAAGAAATATTGTTCTTTAGCAACCTCCTTAATCCCTTTATTTTCAACAAAAAAGGACACAAGACAGTTTCTCTTATCACCTGTTTTGTGTCCTTTTTGTGGATAGTATTTGTTGCTAATTTAGTGAACAGTATTTACTACAAATTAACAAGTTGTTAAATTATCCCCATACTTCTTCAGCAATTTCTTTAACAAGTTTAAGTTTAGCCCATTGTTGTTCTTCCGTTAATTTATTACCAATTTCACATGAAGCAAAACCACATTGAGGACTTAAATATAAACGTTCTAAAGGAATATATTTAGTTGCTTCATAAATTCTTCTTTTAATAAGTTCTTTATCTTCTAAATCAGGTTTCTTTGTGGTAATAAGACCTAAAACAACTTTCTTATCTCCTGATACTTTCTTTAATGGAGCAAAACCACCAGAACGATGATCATCATATTCTAAGAAATAAGAATCTACATTTTCTTTATCAAAGAGTAAATCAGCTACACCATCATAAGCTCCTGAACTAAAGTAAGTAGAATGATAATTTCCTCTACATACATGAGTATTAATTGTTAAATCTACAGGTGCACTTGCAACAACTTTATTATTTAAATCTAATAAAAGTTGTTTATATTTTTCTAATGCTTCTCCCTTTCTTCCTGTTAAACTTACAGCAAGTTCAGGATTAACCATACCACCCCATACACAATCATCAAATTGTAATTGACGGCATCCAGCATGATAAATTTCTTGAACAAATTCATTGTATGCTTTAACAACATCATCCCCAAAAGCTTCTTCACTACCATAGAAACCTAATGTTTTATCTAATAAATCAGCTCCTGTAAAGAAAGCATAGAATTGACCAGGTGAAGGAATTGTTTGTTTAGCTACAGTACTTTCATCTTCTAATGCTTTAACAAATTTAAAATGTTCTACAAAAGGATGATCTTTACAAGAAATCTTTCCTGTCATATAAGTATCATCAATCATAGCAGCTTCACCATCAAACGTTTGATTTCCATCTATAGTCTTTTTATGCTCAACCCCATTAAATCCCCACATAAAGTCTAAATGCCAAGTAGAACGTCTAAATTCACCATCTGTGATGGTATGATAACCTAATTCTTTAAGTTTATTTACAAGTTCTACAATACATTCATCTTCTACTTTAGTAAGTTCTTCTTTAGTTATATTATTTAATTCATAATTTTTTCTAGCTTCTTTTAATCTTTCAGGACGTAAAAAACTTCCTACAAATTCATATCTATTTAATTGACTCATATCATTCATTCCTTTCAAACTATGTCTTTATTTTATCAATCAAAACATAGTTTGAATAATACAAATAATAACTACTTAGATATAGTTTTAAACTATATTAACCATTGTGCATAATGCACAAATGTATGCAATATTCTCATAACCTCAACACATATAATTTTTATACTTTCTTACATATAATATAAGTAACAAAAGGGATATAAAATATTAAGGAGGAACAAAAACATGTGTGTAAATTACTATTCATATTTAACAACTAATCAAGCAGATTCTCAACCAGGTTGGGCTAAAAAAGACAGATTCGATTCAAGCAACACAACATTATCAAAAATTAAAAATCACGTTGTTAAAAACTATTTCTCTAAACTATTTAAATAATATATAATATTGAAAAAACCTGCATGATATGCAGGTTTTTTTTATAGTATTAAAGTTAAAATTTATTGATTATTAAAGAAATAAGCAATATAATAACTAATGAAGTTTTATAAATTTAATCGTAGAAAAAAATAATAAATTAATTTTTAAAAAATATCATGAATTTATATAATTTTCAAATAAATTATGATTATACTAAAAAATAGCACTTATGTTTGTTAAATTTACAAATTTTGTTTACAAAATTAAAAATTGTGATATATATAATTATGAGTAAAAAGTGAAAGTTATCGTTGGACTCATACTTTTCGGCTCTTGCTCAGTTCTTAGAGTGTGCTGGACACTTTCCCCAAAGGAATTGTCAACCTTGCACCAATCAGGGGATTCAGTAAGTATGATTGGATTGCTATGGCATTAGATAAGCCCATAGTTCCAGCAAAATTATTAAGTGCTATCATTTTGATGGCACTTTTTTGTTGAAAGGAAAGATATGAAAAATAATAGAATTTTAAATAATATTAAATATATCCCTTATGATAATTCATTTTCATTGATAGATTTTGCTGAAAACTATGTACATACTCTAGATGAAAAGGTATTTGAGCTTCAAACTGTTGAGGGAAATATAGAAATTGTATTTTTAAAAAGACATTTACCGCATATAATTGGTTTGCATTATTTTGTTGATAGAAAATCAAAAAATCAATTATTAAGAAAAAAATATAATTTACAAGGTCAAAAGGGATTTAATAATATATATTCCGGATTGATTACATTAGAAGATTTAAAATCATCACAGGGTGGTAAAATTTGGAAAAATAAAAGAAACAAAGATAGAGTTTTAACGATGCACCTTATTCCTGAAATAATTAGAAATTCAACGTTGTATTTAATAGATGGTAATCTAAAGGGAAAGATTAATGCTAAATATATATTATATTCAAGGTACAATAAAAAATACTACACATTATGCATCGACGAAGATATCAAATTGAATAGACTTGGAAAAAATTATTGTTGTATTTCAAATTTAATAAATGATAATCATATTATTTCTTTAATAGAAGAAGATAAATTGAAAAAAATAGAGATAAAACGTGTTATAAAAAAAGATTATTATAATTCATATAATAATCCTATGTTGGAAATTATACATAGAAAACATGTAATAAGTTCAAATAATCCAGGTGTTAATACTATACCTGTTTCTGTAGCATGTGTTGGTGAACTTCTTTTAAATGACTGTGTTTTTTCAGCGGTATATGTAGAAAGTGTAGGTATGTATTATATAACGTATTTTAGTGTAGATATTTCAGTTTTGAGAATAATAAGTAAATATAAGTAATTAAAGTAGATGGTTCTATAATATAAATGAAACTAAAGATGGTAACGTACATATATGGTTAAGTTATCATCTTTTTATTAATTATTTACAATATAATCATAAATATCTCTACGAACTGGTTGATCTAATTGATAAAGTATTTCACATACAGGAACATCATTAGCCATAGTTTCTTGTTTTATATCGATAATCTTTCCTTGTCCTAAATAATAGAATTCTTTAGATATTTTATCATCTTTATTTTTTCTTACAAAGATATGAATAAATGTATTTCTATCATGAGCTTTATTAAAAATATCCATACCTTTACTATCTAGTTTCATTTTACTTTTAGACATGGCAACTAAAGTTTGAGAATCAATAAAATGATCTGTATATTTAATCGTATCTGATATATTTTCCTCTTTATCATAATTAATGAAAACAGGCAATGTATTTGTGTGTTCATCATATTTATAACCACCAATATTGAGTGGAACAAGACTTTTTTCCCAGTTTAATAATTGGCAAACGTCTTCATAAGTATATTTTTTATAAAGGCACAAATCAGTATCTTTATAGCGTTCACTATATTCTTTTTTATATTGATCAATTGCATAATCAACAACTTCTAAAATTTGTCTTTTAAATTCATGATTTAAAAGAAGTTTACTAAAGTTTGGTGATATATTGTTATGTTCATCAATTATTTTAATGTCTTTATATGTATCTTTTCCAGTTCCTGTTGCAAAGTTTTGAGTAAGTATGTTTTGAATTGTTTCATAACCGACATCAGGAATTGTAATGTTATACGTATTTTTCATTTCTTCTTTTAAGTAATTCATAAGATTTACTTTCTTTTCAATCGCAAGACGAATTGTTTCTAGTTCTTGAACTCTTTTGCCTGTAGAAAGTTTTGTTGATATGAATTTCAAATATTCTTCTTCCTGTTTAGAAAAAGTAACTTTGTATTCTTTTTCGTATTTTTTAAGGAATTCATGATATGACCCTAAACTTTTATTTTGGAATATTCTTTGAACGTCAATAGCTCCATATTCTTCAAACTCTTTTAAAGCAGGAATTTTGCCAAGTTTAGCTTTGAGTTCTTTATAACTATCTTTTATATATTTAATATCATTAAATCTTGCAAAATCTATTGCTTCAAATATTCTTTTCTTTGATATTTCATCAAATTGAATAGTAGAAGCACCTGGAATTATTAAATTACCTTCACTAACAAATCTTCTTAAATTATCTTTATTAAAATTTGTATTTCCACTTAAAGCAATAGGAATAAAGAAGTTCTTTTCATAATTTCCAATAAAATCAATAACAACTACATAATCTTTTTCATCATTTTTTCGAAGTCCCCTACCAAGTTGTTGAATAAAAATAATAGATGATTGTGTAGGTCTTAACATGACAACTTGATTCACTTTAGGAATATCAATCCCTTCATTAAAAATATCTACAGTAAAGATATAATCAAGGCTTCCTTCTTTATTTGATTCTAAAGAATCCATAGCTTCTTGTCTTTGTTTTTCAGAAGCTTCTCCAGTTAAAGCACAAGTATGAAAACCTCTTTGATTAAACATTTCGGAAAACTTACAAGCTTCTTCTTTTCTACTTACAAAGATTAAACCATGAACCCGATCTCCTGAGTAACCATAGTCATTAATTTTATTAATAACATAATCAACTCTTTTTTCATCAACTAGTAAATTGAAATCAGACATATCATTAATAGGTTGATCATCAATTGTAATATCAGTTATTCCATAATAATGAAAAGGACATAATAAATCATATTCCATTGCTTGTTGTAATCTTATTTCATAAGCAATGTTATAATCAAACATTTTATAAATATCAAAATCATCTGTTCTTTCAGGTGTTGCTGACATACCTAATAGAAACTGTGGTTTAAAATAGTTTACAAGTTCTTGGTAAGAATGTGCCCCTGCTTTATGGACTTCATCAATAATGATGTAATTAAATTCTTCTTTTGAAAAGAGTTGTCTATTTTCAGGTTTATAAATTGTTTGAATTGTTGCAAAGATATAGTCACAATCTATGTCTCTATTATCACCTGAAAATAATCCCATAGATTTATCTTTAATAATTGTTTTCAAGGTTTCCATTGCTTTAATAGCAATACTTCTACGATGAACAACAAATAACATTCTTTTTGGATGAACTATTTTTACATCAAATGCTGCAAGATATGTTTTACCTGTTCCAGTTGCACTAATAAGTAAAGCTTTGTCTTTATTATTTTTTCTTAGATTATCTAATGATTCTAAAGCATTTTTTTGCATATAGTTTGGTTTTATTTCTTTAGAAACATTGATTGTTTGATGTCTTTGAGGTTTTACATAAACTTTTTGATAATCTTCAATCCATTCATTTGTTAGAGGGATAGATTGTTCCCATTGTTTATTAAATTCATCTTCAACTTTTAAAACAATTTCTTTTTGTGTGTCAGAAGAAAAGAATAAATTCCATTCTTGATTTACAGCTAAGGCATTTTGTGTAAGATTGCTACTACCAATCATAATATCTGTTTGATCATTTTTGTGAAAGATATATCCTTTTGGATGAAATCCTTTGCCTTCAAATATTTTTACTTCAATATTTTCATATTTTAATAGCTTTTTAAACATACTTGGAGCATTAAAACCTAAATAAGTAGAAGTAATAATCTTTCCACGAATATTATGATCTCTTAAATAATCAAAACATTCTTTAAGTGCAGCAAGACCAGAATCAGCAATAAAGGCAACAGATAATTCAAATGAATCACAGTTTTTAAAAAGTAATTCTAATTCATGAGATACTTTTATATGTTCTTTATAATTGTTATAAACAAGACGTGGTTGAAATTCTTGAAGAGTTTCCATAACCCTAACCTCTTTTCTTTAATTCATTAATAACTTCAATATCTGCTGGTACCCATACAATAGATTCATCATTATCTTGAGGATCAATCCATTTGCCATCTAAATGTTCTAATAAAACAAGATGATCATCCAATAAATGACAAATAAAACAATCCATTTCTAAAATAAAATCAGGATATTCATAATGTACATGATAGAAGAAAAAATCAACTTCAATATGAGCTTGCATTTCTTCATAAAGTTCTCTTTTCAAAGCATCTTTAGGTTCTTCACCAGGCTCAATCTTCCCACCAGGAAATTCATACATACCTTTAAATTCTCCATACCCTCTTTCAGCTATAAAAATCTTATTATCTTTTTTTATTATTCCAGCAACAACATTAATTGTTTTCATATAATTCCTCCAATTGAAAAATGTTTTAGTTATTTTATTTTTTATGAATAATCCTCGTTTTCAAGGTATTCTTGTAGTTCAACTTGTTTTTTATATTTTACAAGCCTGCGGCAGTAATCTTCAAGATATTTTTTATGTTCTAAAAAATCAATACCGTTTAGAGAATCTTTTATTGTTTTTAAGAAATCAATCTTGTTTAAAATAAGAGGTATTTGACTTCCTGACCATGAATTATATAAAGGGAACAAATTAATTTTCTTAAAATCGTCAATTTTTTTGTTCATATTTACAAATTCTAGAATAAATTCTTTTTTCCAATCTGGCATTACAGTTATAACAATATCAATTAAAATTTTACATAGTTTGATATTATCAATATTTGTGTGTAATTTATTAAGAAGCCATTTCTTTTTTCGCAACATATTATCATAATTCATAGTTTTATTGAATAATAATTCAGCGGGTGTTTTAACAGAGAAGTACATAATACTATTGTTAAATAATTTTTTAAAAGCGTAATCTATACATTCTTTCCATTGATCACAATTCCATATTATTTCGATGACATTTTGTTTATAGTCATTAGAAAAAGGATCCTTTTTTATTATATCGATATATTCATTCCAAATAATAGGTTTAATTATAAATATTTTTTTAAAGAGAGTGCCATTATAATCAATTTTATTGTTTATTTTTATTGCATTTATATAGACCTTTAATAAGGCATCAATATCATCTTTAAAGACATCTATTATAGTATCTATTTCTTTATCATAAAAAACATTTTCTAAAAAATTATATGAAAGTTTTGGTATTGAAACTAATTTTTTAATTACCTTTGTTTTTAATTCTGTATCTTTTTTACCATATATGCTCAACATATGAATATTTGGAATAATAGGATTAGTCTTTTCAAGATTATTAATAGTAAAAATTTTGAAATCATTAGTAATAGATTCAGTAATATTTTTTTCACTGATACATTCCCAAATTAAAGAAAGCCATATATTTTTAGAGGGGTAATCTTTTGTATTTAATAATTTATAAGTTTTTTCATACCCAATATATTCAAGCAATTTTTTTACTTGTTGATAACCGTTTAGTTTGAAAGGTGTATTTGCATTCAAATATTCTGTAATTACATCAATATATAGTTTCTCATTATTTTCTAAAAGATTAAACATAATTTCTAATCCATTCATCATTGACCAGTGATCATGTAGGGAAATATTTTTTTCTAAAAAGTTGCAAATTTTAAACATATTTTTGAAATCGCTAAGACTATATGCACTTATTTCTTTAGAAATAAGTAATACTTTGTCATTTTTTTCTTTAAATTTGTATATGTCTTCATAATTTAGTATCTCATAAATTCTAAATTCTGAGTTATTTATAGAGAGCGAATATCTTTCGTCTTGTGGAGCATTTATTTCATTTGCATATTTTTTATATTTATCGAAAATCATAGCATCGATAAAACTTAAGTTGTTTTTATTAATAATATATAAATTAATTGCATTGAAGTCAGATTGTAAATATGATACTGAATTTATATTATCTAAACCGTTAAAATGATTTTCTAATAATATTTTATTTACCTTTGAACGGTAATCATTATTATTACGTAGGACACCTAAAGTTTTCCAAATCATATGGCGTAATGTTTCAATTTCCTTATTATAATTGATATACATTGTTACTAAGTTGTAAGCATTTCTATTTCTGATTTTAATGCATATTCAGCTATATATAAATATAAAATACTGTTTTCATAGTTGTTACCATTATTAGTTGATTCCCATAATTTATTAATAAGAGTTATTTCTGCCTTATAATTATTTTCATAAGAATATTTATCAAATAATGAATTACATATAACAAAATAAAAATCCATTACTAAATCAGGTCTTTTTGAGTAATAAAGTAAAATTAGTTCAATAGTATCTTCAAAATTATCTGTATATTTATAACCACCTAATATTTCTATTTCTTTAGTTTTAATTGAATTAAAATTTTTATGTTTTTCAATATCAAAGTTCTGTAAATTAAAATTAGATTTTTGTTCATTATCGATATGTTTTTTTATTGTATATAATGCTTTTTCAGGGTTTATTTGAAAGAAAGATTCTAAATATTCCATTTCTTCGGTATTTGGTGCTTTATCCCACGCATTAATTATAGACTCTTTTATATATTGAAAAGAATCATTTGAATAGAAAATTTCTTGTAGCGTTTGTAATGCATAGACTGTTTTTTGTTTATATTTAGGAAATGAGATAGAAATTAGTTCATCAATCTTTATCCACTTCTTTTTTAATAAAACATAATATAATATGTAATTTCCTAAGCTTTGATCAGAAATTTTTATAATTTCATTTTTAAACAAATCTATAAGTTCTAAAGAATAAAGCTTATCGATTATATTTCCTTCATTTGCTGTTTTAGCATATTTTTCCTTTAAATCAACATATAATTGATTTTTATTATACATAACTGGACCTGCAAATGTAATAATAAAAAGAATAAGAATATCTTCTTTATTAAGTTTGGAATCATTTATAATTTTTTCATAATAGTTACTAAAAATATCTTCTGCGTTACGTATTGCTAAGTATCCTTTATCAATTGCTCTAACTCCTGCTAAAATAGCAAGTCTTATATTGCCATTTGCAATTTCAGTAATTTTATCAAGATATTGTTGATTTTTAATTTCTAAGTTGGTTTTTAAAATATCTTTTAATTCATTATCTTTTAATTTTTTTATAAGTATTAGTTCAGGATTAGTAAAAGAGGAAAAAATTTTAAATACTCTATCTTTTGCATAATCTCGTACAGAAATTAGAATTTTAATTTTATATTCTGATCCTAATGAGAAAAGAGTGGATACTACATTTTCTAAGCTTGAAACCATATTCGCATCATCTAAATAAATCAAATATTCTCCTGGGCTATCTATATAATATTTAATATCTTCATATAATAGATTTCCATTACTGCGAATACAATATACATTCATTTTTTTATCATACTTTCGACATATTTCTAATGCTAATCTTGTTTTTCCAATACCAGATGGACCAAATAAAAATGTTACAGCATTTTTTTCTATGCTTTCACAAATAGAAGCAACTTCTTGTGATCTATATAAAAATTTATAATTAAGAGGTGCATTTATTCCAGAAGAGTCATACAGTTTTATAAAATCTTCAACTTCAAAAAATTGATTTGTATCTATTGATATCCCTAATAGGTCTTTTGCTATATATGGATATCTCAATGCTAAATCATGAGAAAGTGGTATCAATTCCAATGAGCTCAATTTCGACACCATTAATACAATTTTTTATATCTTCAAATTGTTCAATGTGAAGATTAGTAGAACAATGACCACAGATTATTTTTTTTATTTTATTTTTATCTAATGAAAGTTTTGAGGAATTAAAACAAGAAAGAATATCTGATTTTATTTTCTTCGATGATTGAGATGTTACACTACCATAATTAATAAGTATGTATTTTCCTTCTGGAGTAAGTACATAAGAATCTGGAGTACCTTTTGTTGGTTTATTAGTTCCTGTTTGAACACCTAATGTTTGAATATTTGAAAATCCATTTCTTTTATAAAGATATTCATCGAATAATTTTTGAAATTCGCCACCGTCTAATTCCATTATCTTATTTTGTATAATATTTATATTACTCATCGCTTAACACCCTCCTTGTCTGTTACGTATAATATGAACTATATTTTGATATTCTTTATTATTATAAAATATATGATTTTTAAGCTATATCAAAATGTAATATCAATTTTATTTTTATTTTCACACATTTTTACATTTATACTTATCAAAATTTCAAACCATTTAGTTTTTTTTTCTCATTTCTACAAATATATTTTCTATTTTAATTTATTATGTTATTTTAATCAGTATGCTTTATGTATATACATTTTTATTAAAATATAATTATTTTTTAGATATTTTTTCTTGAAGAAATTTAACATCTTTTTCATCAGCAATTATATGCATCTTTTTGTGACAGTTAGGACATAATGCAACAGTATTATCTATAGAGTCACTTCCTCCTTTTGAAAGCCAAATAATATGGTGACATTCTAAATATGGGTTACCATTTTTATCATTAAATGGAGCTTGTTGACCACATAATTGACACACACCTTTAGCACGTCTTTTGGTATATTCAGCAATATCTTGATTTCTAATATATACATTTGAGGAAACTGTTCTATATTCTACATTTTCTTTAGTAGTACTGTTGATTTTCATTTTTAATGTATCGTTAGATATTTTTTTAGTAGAAATTTTTTTATTAAGTTCGTAACTTTCTAATATATTTTTGTCAAGTGAACCTTTATTATCTATTATTTTTAATGGAAAAACTAATACTTTTTGAAGCATACCATTAAAGTCTATTTGTTCCTTTTGAAATGGTTCTTGTATTAATTCAACTTTCCCATGAAAAATATATTTATCTTTTTCAAATATTTCACATAAATAAATGGACATATCATTTTCTATTGCGTCTACAAGTATTTTATTTTGTTTGGTAAGCGTATAATGAATTACATTACCATACCATTTGTCACTGTATGAGGGCTTTGTATGATCTGTAATAATAACAATTAAATTTTTACTTTTTGATTTACGAATATTTCCTTTACTACTAACATCAAATTTATTTTTAATATCATTACTAGAGAGAATACTTCCTGTTGGTATTTTTGGATCATATTTTATTTTTTTAGGTTTTCCAATTTGGGTATATAAAAATTTTTCTAATGTCAAGAGTGACCAACCATTGGTATTAGGTTGTTTTTTCATCCAATTTATGAGCATTTCTTGTTTTTCTAAAATATCAGCTTTTGGAACAACAGAAAGGCCTATTTTATTTAAGAAAAAATTTAAATGTTCCTCTGAATATATATTTAAATATTTATTTGGAAAATAAGTCCCGAGTATTTTAGATTTAAAAATATGAGATAGTTTATTATTACGTATATCCTGTTTATTATCATTTTCAGCAGCTGTTAAAAGATCAATTATTTGTTTTTTGATTTCATTCATTGCTGAATCAGGATCATCTCCAAATTTAGGTGTAATTCTATATTTTTTTTCTATATCATATCCTTCTTTTCCGTAATATAATCCAAATTTATTTGCAAAAGCACCGCGCATATCGCCTAAATCCTTTAATTCATGTTCAATACGATAACAAAATGTTGTTTTATCAATACCAGTACAATAAGTTTCTTTTGTTAATTTTTCTATATTCTCAATACTATAGTCTTTAACAAATTGGTCACGTAATAACTCAAGTTTAGTTTCTTCTAGTTCAAATTGTGTTAACTGTAAATTAAAACCAATTATTAATTTTTCTATAATTTCTTTATCCATAAAATATCACCTCGGAATACTTGCTAAATATAATTATATTTTATCTCATAATATTTATTTAATCATTATATTTTATGTGTACACATTAAAAAATAATAAAAGAAAAATAGAAAAAATTAGCATATATAATAATGAAGGGATATACTATTGATAGATTAATGTACGTAAAAATAAGAGGTGAATATATATGCTAATGGAAATCTATTTAAGTGAAGAAAAGGCAAAGAAAAATAATATTGATTTAGATGAATGTTATCAAAAGATTGATAAGTATTTTAAATCTAGAGGAGTAGAAATTGTATCAAAAGGTATTTATAAGGGTGTTAGAAAAGATTTTGAAACATTTGCTATTGCACAAGGATCATTACCTGATACAAATTGGTTTTTAAAAGTAGTAGATCAATGGTATATAAGTTATTTTGGAGATGGACCTGAAAGTCCTGAATATAGAGAAGATGCTTTAAGATGTTATTATGAAGTAGAAAAACGTAATAATGGATTCTTTAGAAAGCAAAAAAGCGCTCAACTTTGATTTAAATGATTCTCTATTAAGAAAATACTACCCTTCAAAAAATTATAAAAAAGGATGGAGTGATCTTAAAAAGTATTTTATTAATAATGGATTTAAACATAGACAATATTCAGGTTATGTTTCTAAGTATCCTATTTCAATGGCTGAAGTAGTACAAGTAATTAAAAAATTATCTTCAAATTATACATGGCTAAAATATTGTGTTAAAGAATTTGATGTAACAATTGTAAGTGATGAATATAGTATGAAAAGTTATATTCAACCAGTAGATGTTTTTGATTAATGATGTGAGGTATTTGATATATGTTAATGGAAATCTATTTAAGTAAAGAAAAAGCAAAAAAGAATAATATAGATTTAAATGAATGCTATCAAAAGATAGATAAGTATTTTAAATCGCGAGGAGTAGAGATTGTATCAAAAGGTATTTATAAAGGTGTTAGAAAAGATTTTGGTACATTCGTAACTGCACAAATGCAGTTACCTGATACAAAATGGTTTTTAAAAATTGTTGATCAGTGGTATATAAGTTATTTTGGGGATACGCCAGATAGTCCTGAATATAGGTCAGATGCATTAGATTCTTATTATCGAATTACTAAACAAACAAATGAATACATTAGAAAACAAAAACATTGTATTTGAACAAATAAAGTAAATAATAGAAGTTATCGGCAAAAAACATAAATTTATACGTTGTTAAAATGTGTAGTTTTTGCCGATAACGGCAATAAAAAGCCCTCTAGTTTATCACTAAAGGGCTGTTATTATTTTTTAATCATAATGAATTGATAAGGTTTTAAAGTTGTTGGGTTGTAGTTGTTGTAGTTATCTAACAAAATGTTTCCTTGAATATCAGGAATAGGTTGTTCGTTGTTTGTAAAGTTACATAAACAAATAATTTCTTGTCCTTGATAAGTACGTTTATAACCAATAACATCATCTACAGTATTTACTTCTTCAAAATCTCCATAAACAAGAGTATCTTCTTGTTTTCTAATAGAAATCATTTTTTTATAGAAGCTATAGATTGAATTTGGATCGTTGAATTGATTTTCAACATTGATTTTATCTTGGCTACCTGTCATTTTTAACCAAGGTTTGTGATTACTGAATCCAGCATATTCACTACTATCCCATTGCATTGGTGTTCTGGTATTATCTCTACTTCTAAGGTTAAGGAAATGTATGGCTTCTTCTTTAGTAAAGCCTTCTTCTAAGGCTCTTTGATATTGTCCATGACTTCCAATATCATCAAATTCATCAATGCTTTCTCTTTCAAAGTTTTCCATACCAATTTCTTCACCTTGATAGATAAATGGTGTTCCTCTTAAATTAAAGAACATACCAGCAAGCATTGTTTGAGAATAATAATTATGATTTTTCTTATCTAACACAAATTTATCGATTGCTCTAGGTTGATCATGATTTTCCAAGAAACTAGCAATCCATCCAAGTTTTTGAACTTCTCTTTGACTTGTAAATAAGAGTTCTTTAAATTGTTTAGTTGTCCAATCTTGTCTTTTAAACCATTCTTCATCTTCACTAATATCAAAATTACAATAATTAAAATCAAACATCATTGAAAAACATCCTTGTTCACCAATAAAAATACCTAAATCCTTATATTGAACTCCAACAGCTTCAGCGACTGTCATACAATTATGTTTTTCAAATGTTTCTTTCTTCAATTCATCAAAAAAGACTTCAATACCTGGTTGATTTCTAGAATAAGCAAAACAAGCACTTAAACCATCTTGTCCATCAACAGGACCATCTAAATATCTTTGATCCTTTTTAATAAAGTTAATTGCATCAACTCTAAATCCCGCAATTCCTTTATCTAACCACCAATTAATCATTTTATAAAGTTCTTGTCTTAAAGCTGGATTTTCCCAATTTAAATCAGGTTGTTTTTTAGAAAAAGCATGGAAATAATATTCATCTCTTCCTTCAACCTTTTGCCATACTGAACCTCCAAAAACAGATCTCCAGTTAGTTGGTTCTTTACCATCTTTAGAGGATTTAAAGATATAATAGTCATGATAAGGACTATTTGGATCTTTTAGTGCTTCTTGAAACCAAGCATGTTCATCTGAACTATGATTGATAACGAGATCCATAATAATCTTAATTCCTTTAGCTTTAGCTTTTTCAATCAATTCTTCTAAATCAGCCATTGTTCCAAATTCAGGATTAATATCATAATAATCAGAAATATCATATCCATTATCATCCATAGGTGATTTATAAATAGGACATAACCATAACAAAGTCACTCCTAAATCCTTTAAATAATCAAGCTTTTCAATAATCCCTCTTAAATCACCAATTCCATCTCCATTAGAGTCCTTAAAACTCTTAGGATAAATTTGATAAGCTATCTCTTTCTTCCACCATTCATTACTCATTTTCTTTTCTCTCCTTTAAAATATATAATTTAGAATAATAATCTCCAATACCATCCTTATTCTCACCACAAGAACTATCACTTATAATAAGTCCCACATTCATCAATTCATCTCCATATAAATCTAAACCATTAACATGATACATCTTATCTTCATCTAAACCTAATAAAGGTAAACGACGATAACCTACATTAACTTCTTGTAAAGGTCGATAGTAACCAACAATTGCTTGTGTTTTATCATGAGAGACAACCATCCAAGCTGTTTCGTTTGATGTAAATGGACTTTTTAAACGATAAAATGTTCCAAATTGAAATAAAGAACGATATTGTTTCATAAAACTAATTTGTTTTTTAATAATTTCTTTTTCTTCAAAGGTTAATTGATTAACATCTAATTCATAACCAAAAGTACCAAAATAAGCTACATTAGCACGTGTTTCAAGTGGTGTATTTCTAAATGTTTGATGATTAGGAATTGCTGAAACATGTGATCCCATTGAAGAAAGTGGGTAAACAAGAGAAGTTCCATATTGAATCTTTAATCTTTCTATTGCATCTGTATCATCACTTGTCCAACATTGAGGGGCATAATAAAGCATTCCTGGATCAAAGCGTGCTCCTCCACTTGCACAGGATTCAAAGAGTATATCAGGGTATTTAGTTGTTAGAACATCGTATAAATGATAAACACCTAGGATATATTCATGCATGACTCTTCCTTGTGATGAAACATCATGAGTGCTTGAATAGACTTCTGACATACAACGATTCATGTCCCATTTAATATATGAAATATAGGAATCATCAATCACATTCATCATTGCCTGAGCAATGTATTCAACAACTTCATGATTAGAAAAATCTAAAATATATTGATTTCTTCCATGACAACTCTTTCTATGAGGAGTTTTTAATATCCATTCAGGATGATTTCTATATAAGTTAGAATCTTCATTGACCATCTCTGGTTCAAACCATAATCCAAATTTTAAACCTAAATCATGAATTCTCTTTGATAGACCACGAATTCCATGAGGCAGTTTATCTAAATTAGGGAACCAATCTCCTAATCCTTGATGATCATTATTTCTATTACCAAACCAACCATCATCTAACACAAATAACTCAATTCCTAATTCTTTTGCTGTATTAGCCATTGAAACAATCTTATCTTCATTAAAATCAAAATAAGTTCCTTCCCAATTATTCACCAAAATAGGTCTTACTTGATCTCGATACTTTCCTCTAGCAAGTCTTTTTTGATAAAGTTGATGATATGTTTGTGACATCTTATTCAGTCCTTGATTACTATAAACCATTACAACTTCAGGACTTTGAAAAGAATCTAAATGATTTAATAGATATTCAAAACAATGAGGATGAATTCCCATAGATACACGTGAGACATGATAATTATCGACTTCTACTTGGGCCAAAAAGTTACCACTATAAACCAAACTAAAACCTAAAACTTCACCATTTGTTTCTTTACAATTTTCTCTTTTTAAAGCAATAAAAGGATTAAATTGATGAGAAGAACAGCCTCTTAAAGAATAAATACTTTGAATACCTTCAGTAAGTTTTCTTGTTTTAATAGAACGTTCTCTTGCCCATGATCCTGTAAGTTCAATCATTTCATAATCTTGATCAGGTAAGTCTAAAGACATAGACATCATTTGATTAAGTCTTAATTTTTGTTTTCCTTCATTAATAATAAAAGCATTTCTTGTAATAACAGGTAAATCATGATAAATGGTATAACTTAACTGTAATTTTGTATCAATAACATCATCATATAGGGTAATGATCAATGTTTGTGCTTCATCTTCTTTTTCTACATAAGTTGCAGGTAAATGATCTAATTGAGGTTTACCTTGAATTATTTGATGATTTACATATTCAAAGTTTAAAATATGACTGCCATTTTCTTGGGTGATATCGATTGCTGGATGACGTAAATCACCAGAACCATAAACAGGATATTCTTGTTTAATATGTTCTAATGAAAAAGTGAGATCACCTTCATAGCTACAAGATGACATTGGTCGAGGACTTGTTTCAAAAAGATGATCAAAGTTATCTCGATCATGAATTCTTTTTCCATAATAGAGTTGACCTAATTGATTGTTTTTTAAGATTTTAAAGATATAACTGATTTGATCATTATATAAATGAAAAGTTTTACTTTCTTCATGAAATTGAATCATAAATTTCTCCTACTCACTAAATAAAATTTTTAAAACATCTTCTAATCCATCATCTACAATAGATTTACAAACAATATTTGCTTTTTCTTTTAAAACATCACAGGCATTTCCCATGGCAACCCCTACACGACAAAAATCAATCATTTCTAAATCATTTTCTCCATCACCAAAAGCGTATGTGTCATCTTGATCTAAATGATAATAATCAAGAACTTTTTGAATACCTGTTGCTTTTGAAATTGTTGGTGAATAAAATTCAAAAGCATTATCACTGCCATGTTCATCAAAATTAATAACATAACCAAAATCATTTTGGATATACTTTTCTATTTTTTCACGATCTTTATTTGTGACATTTGCTTCTATTTTAATCGCTCTTTTTAATACCTCATTACGATCAAACTTTGTTGTAAATAGATCTTTAAAATGTCCATTTTGAACAAAGAAGTTATAAAGTTCTTTATAAGAAGGATCAATGTATAAATGATTCGCTGTCGCAATCATATAATCACAATGAAGTTCTTCTAACATATTTGCTGTCTTTAAACATAACTCATAATCCATTCTATTTTCATAAATAGATTTTCCATCAATTTCTACATAACCACCATTATTTAAAACATAACCATCAAAAGTACCATCCCACCACTTTTGATCTAACATGGCTTTAGGACGTCCACTACAAATAAAGAGTTTATGTCCTTGTTCCTTTAATCTTTTTAGTTCTTTTTGTACACCTTGAGGAATTTCTTGAATACCACCATAAGACCATATTAATGTTCCATCAATATCAAAAAATAATACCTTTTGTTTCATCATAACGTTTCTCCTTTCATTAATTATATCACAAAGTAATAATCAATAATTTTCAAGAAAAGAAAATAGACAAATACGTAAGAAAGTACGCAAGATAATACGTATGAAAAGGAGAAGTTAGAAATGAGTTATCAACCACTTTATACCATCACAAATCAAATATTAGCCTATGTATCTTCTATTTCTGAAAAAATAGGAAACATTTCAGCTACGCATAATTTAGAATCAAAGACCCATTTACGAAGAAATAACCGTATTAGATCAATTCATTCGTCTTTAAAAATAGAAGCTAATTCTTTGTCTTTAGGACAAGTAAGAGATGTTATAAATGGTAAAATTGTTTTAGGTAAACAAAAAGAAATTCAAGAAGTAAAGAATGCTTTTGATGCTTATGAAAGAATAAAAGAAATAGATCCTTATGATATTGAAGAATTAAAAAAGTTTCATGGTATTATGACAAAATATGTTGTTGATATATCAGGTGAATTTCGTAATAGTGATGAAGGGGTTTTTGATGATCGAGGACGTTGTATTTTTATTGCGCCACCCCCATATCTTGTTCCTTCACTTATGGATGACTTATTTAATTGGATGCAAGATGAAAAAGATAATACGCATCCTTTAATATTAAGTTGTATATTTCATTATAAATTTGTTTTTATTCATCCCTTTTGTGATGGAAATGGAAGAATTGCAAGATTATGGCATACAACACTATTATCTAAATGGGAACCAATCTTTGAATATATTCCACTTGAAAGTCAAATAGAAAAATTTCAAGATGATTACTATAGTGTAATAGCTAAGTGTCATGTATTAGGAGAATCAACTTTATTGAATTTATGTTAAGTCAAATAGATAAAATTTTAGATGATATTTCTAAACAAGTTAATGAAGATATTGAACAAATAGATCCTAATATAAAAAAATTACTAGATGTTATGGAAGATGATGTTTCCTATTCTAGTAATGAGCTTATGCAAAAACTTAATTTAAAAGCAAAAGAAGGATTTAGAAGAAACTATCTTCGTCCTGTGATAGATCAAAATTTGATTTATATGACAATACCGGATAAACCAAAAAGTAAAAATCAACGTTATATCAAAGTATAGTAAAAAAAGGAATCTTGCGATTCCTTTTGAATTAATCATCTAAAATAGAAGATCCATTTGTAGCAATCACTTCTTTATACCAATCGTATGATTTCTTTTTAGAACGTTTATAAGTTCCATTACCATAATCATCAACATCTACATAAATAAATCCATATCTCTTAGACATTTGATTAGTTGAATTAGATAATAAATCAATTGGTGCCCAAGTTGTATAACCCATTAATTCAACACCATCTTCTTCAATAGCTTTATACATTTGTCTAATATGTTCTCTTAAATAATCAATACGATAATCATCATTAATAGAACCATCAGCTTCTACAGTATCTTTAGCACCTAAACCATTTTCAACAATAAATAATGGTTTTCTATAACGATCATATAAATCTACACAAGAAATTCTTAAACCGATAGGGTCAATTTGCCATCCCCAATCAGAACTAGGAATATGAGGGTTTTTAATAGCTGTAACAGTATTACCTGCACTCATTTCTAAGCCTTTTGTATCAGCAGCAACACAACTTGATGAATAATAACTAAATGAAATAAAATCAACAGGATATTTTTTCATGATTTCTAGATCTTCATCAGTCATTTTAATATTGAATCCTTTATTTTTATACATTTGTAATAAGTATTTAGGATATTCACCATGAACTTGAGTATCACTATAACAATAGATTTGTCTCATTCTTTGTTGTTGTTCTAATACATCTTCTGGTTTACATGTATATGGATAATAAGTTAATTTTGTAAGCATACAACCTACTTTAGCGTCAGGAATGTTTTCATGTGTAATTTTTACAGCAAGTGCACTTGCCACAAATTGATGATGCATTGCTTGATATTCAACTTCTTCAAATTCTTCTGGTTTGAATCTTGATTCAATAAGTCCCCCTGTCATAAATGGATGTCTAATGATTGAATCAATTTCATTGAATGTTAACCATAATTTTACTTTATCTTTATATCTTTTAGTAATAACATCAACATAACGTGTAAAGAATTCAATGGAACGACGATCATACCAACCATTATAGTCCATACAGAATGCTAGTGGTGGTTCATAATGGGACATAGTAACTAATGGTTGCATCCCATATTTTAAACATTCATCAAAGACATCATCATAGAATTTTAAACCTTCTTCATTTGGTTCTAATTCATCCCCTCTAGGGAAAATACGAGACCAAGCAATAGACATTCTATAAACTTTAAATCCCATACCTGCAAGTAAAGCAATATCTTCTTTATAATGATGATAAAAATCAATCCCATGGCGTTTAGGATAATAAACTTCATCATCTGTACTTAAAGCTTTTTCAATCATTTCATCAGAAATATCACATAAACCATGTGTATTTAATAAATCTTTCATAGATTTAGGATCAGTGAATAATTGTACATCACTACAACTTACACCTTTTCCGCCTTCTTTCCAACCACCTTCATATTGGTTAGCGGCAGTAGCTCCACCCCATAAAAATCCTTCTGGAAATTGTTTCATATTATATTTCTCCTTATTTTTTATTATCAAATTCATTATATCGATATTATTGAATATTTGTTTGTTTTTTCATAATATAAAAACTAATTCTACTTATAAGAGGTGTTGTTTTCTATTTAAAATGATATGATTTGATTAAAGGAAGTGGTCATATGGATCTTATCAAAATAGGTAAATATATAGCTTTTAAAAGAAAAGAACAAGGCTTAACACAAAAACAGCTTGCTGAAAAGTTAAATATGTCTGATAAATCAGTCTCTAAATGGGAAAGAGGAGTTTCCCATAGTTAAAGATACCACACCAAATATGACGAACCCACGCTTATACATTACCAGCAACAATAAAACGTAAGGACAGCAATCTGATACTGCTGTCCTTTCTCTTTAATAAAATTGCAGTAAGAAGAAAAAAGCTGTAAAATGATAAATATATTTGTCCTTGTAACAATTCTCGGACATTTGCCTGTTATACTATCTGCAAAAAG
>OBAM01000303.1_pt1 | contig 51410 bp, 40 predicted proteins | sample 1517751 | NCBI WGS metagenome assembly OBAM01 (sample SAMN04571703, study PRJEB22368) | human gut metagenome | biome: human gut; material: stool | host: Homo sapiens | place: Luxembourg | collected 2012-10-18
AAAGTGCATTTAGAAGACGGTGAAACCATCTGCACAAAAAATGTGTTAGTGGCAACCGGTGCAGGGCATAAAAAACTTTCCGTAAAAGGGGAAGAAGAATTGACTGGTGCAGGCGTTTCGTACTGTGCAACCTGCGATGGTGCATTTTTTAAGAATAAAACGACGGCGGTTGTCGGCGGTGGTGATGTGGCGTTAGAGGATGCGCTGTATCTGGCAAATCTTTGTGAAAAAGTGTATTTGATTCACCGCAGGGAAGGTCTTCGCGCGGCTAAGGAACTTTCCGAAAAAGTGATGGCAGCGGAAAATATCGAATTTCTTCCTTATTATGAAGTGAAAGAAATTGCCGGAGACGGTATGGTACAGAAAGTGATTCTTACACAGAACCAGACCGGGGAGGAAAAAGAAATTGAGTTATCCGGTATTTTCATTGCTGTTGGCATGGAGCCGCAGACAGCATTTGTGAAGGATGTAGTTGAGAGAAACGATGCCGGCTATATTTGTGCCGGGGAGGACTGCCGGACGAATGTGCCGGGAATTTATGTGGCAGGCGATGTGAGAACCAAACCGCTTCGTCAGGTTATTACAGCGGTTTCCGATGGTGCCGTGGCAATTGCTTCTTTGGAGCAGGATAGAAATTAGGAAAGAGGGGTTGTTATGTATATTACGAGAAAGGGTCAGTATGCATTATTTTTTCTGATTGACCTTGCACTGCATGATGGCAGTACGGTGACGGTCAAACAGGTGGCTAAGGAATACGATTTGTCAGAGAAATATATGGAACAGGTGGCTTCTAAATTGCGTCACGCCGGGATTGTGCGCGTGATTCGCGGCAGCAAGGGCGGCTATTATCTTCCGGAACCAGACGATGTACCGCTAAAGATGTGGTCGGTGCCATTGAGGGCCAGCGAAATGCCGTGGATTTGGATGGCTACAGAGAAAGTGAAAACAACCGCACGATGAATGCACTGGTTCGCGATTTGGGTCAGGAAGTGGATAATGCTGTAGATGATGTGCTTGAGAGAGTTACACTCGCTGAATTGGTGCGGCAGTATCATGAGAGAGAGACGTTTTCCTACATTATTTAGGAGGAGAGTTTTTCAGGACTTCACAGTCGGCAGGGAAAAGTTTGAGTGTCATGCGCCGCTCCCGCTGATATGTGCGTAGGGGTATCGATATGCACAATACGCATATCAGATACCCACGCACATATAACGCATTCCACTCAAAACTTTTCCCTGCCGATTGTGGTGTGCTGAAAAAAATCATCCTTTTAGATAATGTAGGAAAACTTTTGCTATAGACCAATTGTGGGGGATGGATGGTTGGCTTGTGACAAATGTTCGCTGTCAGTTGCTTTGAATTCCAGTAATTTCGTAGAAAAACTTTGTGACGAGTGGGTTTTGAGTACGTCGGTATGTGGCACTGGTAGTTTCAGTGCCCATACCGCTACGCACTCAACGAGCGAGAGCGCCCACGAGACGCAAAGCTTTTCTACGAAATTACGGAAAGCAAAAAAAGAGCCAACGAACACTTACCACAAACAACAACTTATCTCTTGTACCAAGTGAAGAAAGATGCTATAATAGTATAGCATAATATTTATATATTATAGTTTTAATTTATCAAAAGGGGGAATTTTTTGTGAATCAAAAGAAAGGTGCGCGTCTGGCACTAAAATTAAGTCTGACAGTGGTTATTCCGATTTTTCTGATAACGATTGCCGGAATTTTGCTGAGTGCATACAAGCAAAGTAATTTGTCCGAGGATTTAGTCAAACGAGAGATAAGCGGTGTTGCCAAAAGTTTACGACAGACATATTTGGCAACAGAAGGGAACGAAAAGTTTGTCATGAAGGGGGATAACCTCTATAAGGGCAATACGATGTTGAGTGGAAATTATAAACTGGTTGATCAGCTTAAAGATGAGCAGGATGTTGAAGTGTCATTGTTCTTCGGTGATGTTAGAGAAGTGACGACATTAAAAGATGAATCGGGGAAACGTGAAATTAATACAAAAATGTCATCTGAGGTTTATGATACTTTGAAAAAGGGCGAAGAGTATTTTGCAACAAATGTAGATGTGCTGGGAACGGATTATTATGGATATTATGTGCCGGTTTACCAGCCGGGTACGAAAGAGTTTGCCGGCAGTGTGTTCTGTGGACGTACACAGACTCAGGTAACGCAGAGTCTCAGAAATACCGTTATATCAATGGCAGCTGTTATGTTGGTGATTTTTTTGGCGGCATTTATTATTGTACTTTTTATGGTGAAACGTATTGTAAAGAGTATTGATGGTGCCGTGTCAAATCTTGGCAATGTAGCAAAAGGTGCACTTCAGTTTGAGATGAAGCCGGTACTTTTGGAACGAGGCGATGAGGTTGGTGATATTGCAAGAGCGATTCAGAGTTTGATTCATTCGCTCCGCGAGATTCTTACAAACATTACATCTTCTGCGAAAGCACTGGATGGTTTTTCCAATCAGTTTGCGGAATCCTTTGCGAATATTACGGATTCGGTTGACAGTGTAAATACGGCAGTTGAGGAAATTGCTTCCGGTGCGACCAGCCAGGCGGATGAAACGATGAGTGCGAACCAGCAGGTTGCTGAGATGGGGCAGGCGTTGGAGGAGACTTCAGCAAATGTGGAGAACCTTCATGCTAGTTCTGAGAAGATGGAAGAATATAATGAGACCGCCGGCAGTAATCTGGAAGAATTAAATGCGATTAGTGAGCAGACGAAGCAGTCAGTTATTGAAGTACAGAAGCAGACCAATTTAACGAATCAGTCGGCAAAACAGATTAAAGAAGCAACTGAATTGATTACGGATATTGCTGCTCAGACGAATCTGTTGTCCTTAAATGCGAGCATTGAGGCGGCGAGAGCAGGTGAACACGGCAAAGGTTTTGCTGTTGTGGCAGATGAGATTCGTGCTCTTTCTGAGCAGTCCCGCCAGTCGGCAGAAAAGATTGTTGAAATTGTGGATACACTTTTGGTGAATTCTGATACAAGCGTTCAGACGATGGGCGATGTAATGGATAAGATTGGTGTTCAGAATGATAAACTTTCGGAGACTAGTCAGATGTTTAATCTGTTGCATAACGAGATTGGTACAGTGGCAGATGCCATTGAGCAGATTCGTAAGCAGGCAGAAGCCTTAGAGGATAAGAAAAATAAAGTTACATCAATTGTTGATGGACTGGCAGCGATTGCGGAAGAAAATGCTGCCAGCACGGAAGAAACATCAGCATCCATGCTTGAGTTTAATGAAATTCTTTCAGTGTGCAATAAAGCGACCGGAGAACTTCGCAAACTGTCAGAAGAATTGGCTGAAAATACAAAACATTTTGACCTTTAAACGCGAAAAAGATGAAATAAAAACGAAAAACAGGGAAACCTTTGTGGCTTCCTTGTTTTTTTGTTTTTCCATTAAAATGACACTTTTCTATCACTATTTTTTGTGATAAAATATGAATCAGGAGGTGTTTATTTGCTAAGTGAAGAAAGAATTCGTAAAATGATACGATTGGCGGATTATGAAAAGGGAATAGGCAGCTCTGATTTGAAGCGGACGCACTATTGGCGGATGGATTATGTGCGTATGCAGATATTGAAGACAATATTGGCAGTATTTGTTGCTTTTGTTTTGGGTATTCTTTTATCGGTTTTGTATCACATGGATTACGTTATGCAGCATGTCTGGGAGCTTCCTTACCGGACGATACTTATTTATGGCGGTATTGTATTTGTGGCGGTGGAGATTCTTTTTGTGATTTTTACTGTCAGAATTGCCGGGCGTGCATATGATGAATCGCGTGCAAGAGTAAAAGAATATTATGTAACGTTGATGGAGTTAGAGGAACTATATGAAAAAGAGGGAGAGGAGGAAACGTTATGATGATGGCTTTGCTTACCCTGAAAAGCAGGTTAAAGGGTTTTTATGAAAAACATTACCGGATTTTGAGGTGCTTTGGAAAGGCTGTTTTGATGATTATAACTTTAATGATTATCACCAGTCAGTTGAATTATCAGGCGTTTCTTGCCAATCACTGGATTGTGCTTCTTCTTGCCGTGATTTGTGCGGTTACACCGGATGTGGCATCGCCTCTGTGTGCTTTCCTCGTGACGGAAATTGAAGTATTTCAGGTTTCTGAACTGATTGCGGTTGCCATTTTACTGATTGTGCTGATTTACTATCTGTTGTTTGGACGGCTTGCGAATCGCCAGAGTGTGGTGCTGGCATCGGTTCCGGTGCTGAGTGTCCTTCAGATTAGCTATTTAGTTCCGATTGTGGGCGGCTTGTTTTTTTCACCGGTGATGATTCCGGCATTGATATCCAGCGTATTTTTCTATTTTGTACTGTGCGGTGTGCAGGAATATGCACTGGCGGCATCACGTATGACGCAGGAGAGTACTTTTTTTGAACCGCTGAAGTATCTTTTGGATTATTTGCGGGGAAATTTACTTTTGTACACATTGTTAGTGGCATTTGTGCTGACATTTATTTGTGTGTATCTGATTCGGAGAAGTAAGATACAGTATGCTTCGCAGATAGCAATTTTGGTAGGAGCCATATTAAACTTATCCATTTTGCTTTTTGCTAATATTTTTTTAGAGTTAAATGTGGATTTACTGCCGATGGTTGTATCTATTGTCGTCTGTATGCTGGTTGCTTACATGATACAGTTTTTTCGATTGACACTGGATTACCATGGAACACGTAAGCTACAGTTTGAAGATGATGAATATTATTATTATGTGACAGCAGTTCCGAAGATTAAAGTTGCCGCCGTTGATAAGACAGTGACAAGAATTGTCCCGGACGAGGATGATGAAAATCAGGATTTAAGAAGTGAATTGGAGAAAGAATTGGAAAATGATTTTAATAATTTTGAATAGATTGGAGCGTGTGGCGGATGAACACAATCATTAGTTTTTTTAGGGATTATGTGGCGTGGCTTACGATTCCCGACTTTACGATTACAGATGTGCTTGAAATTGCCATCATAGCCTTTGCCTTTTATCACATTATTTTGTGGATAAAAGATACGAGAGCATGGGTTTTGCTAAAAGGTATGGTGATTCTTGGAATTATTTTTTTAGTGGCACTTGTGTTGGAAATGAATGTTGTGCTCTGGGTATTCCAGAATGCGATGGTAGTCGGAATTATGGCACTTGTTGTCATTTTTCAGCCGGAACTTAGAAATGCTCTGGAGCAGCTTGGAAGAAAAAAGATTTTAAGCTCACTGACCTTTGATAATCAAAAGTCGAAAAATGAGAGATATTCGGCAGAAAGCATTGAAGCCGTGATAAAGGCTGTTTATGATATGGCACGTGTGAAAACGGGCGCATTGATTGTTGTGGAGAAAGAAATCCAGTGCCGCGAGTATGAGAGAACCGGAATTCCGATTGGTGCAAAAATCAGCAGTCAGTTATTAGTAAATATTTTTGAGCATAATACACCGCTTCATGATGGAGCAGTGATTTTACGCGATAACCGGATTGTGTCAGCGACGTGTTATCTGCCACTGTCTAACAATCTGGCAGTGAGCAAGGAATTGGGAACGAGACACCGTGCCGGTCTTGGCATCAGCGAAGTGTCGGATTCTCTTACTATTATTGTTTCGGAGGAAACAGGTTTTGTTTCATTGGCTTGTGATGGTAAACTTTATCGGAAAGTGGATGCGGACACACTGATGATACGTTTGCAGGAAGCTGCTAAAAGAAATCCGGATGAAGGAAAACTGAAATGGTGGAAGGGGCGCAAAAAAGATGAAAAAGAAACTGACCAGTAAATTAATGCTAAAAATTGTATCGGTGATTGTCGCTTTTTTGTTTTGGCTGGTTATCATTAATATAACGGACCCGACGACATCAAAAACATTTTATGACATACCGGTACAAATATTAAATGAAAATGTAATCACATCGGCAAATCAAGTCTATGATATTGTGGATGGTGATACGGTTAAGGTTACGGTAAAAGGAAAACGAAGTTTTGTAGAGACATTAAAGGAGTCTGATTTTACAGCAACGGCTGATTTGAGCGAATTGTCAAAAGTAAATGCAGTCAGTATTAATGTAAAGCTAAATAAGGAATCAACTTCCAGTGTTGATGTGGATTGGAATAATGCTGTTCTTAAAGTGGCCCTTGAAAAGCGCATCACAAAGAGTTTCAAAGTTGAGGTGGATTACGAGGGTGAATTGAGTGAGAATTACGTACTCGGTGAGATGACAGCAAAGCCAAATATGATTGAAGTATCCTGCGGAGAATCGAAATTCAAGAAAATTGATCATGTAGGTGTTATGGTCAGCTTAAAAGGTCAAAGCGAAGACTTTGATTCTGAATATTCGCCGGTATTATATGACGCGAATGGGGATGCTTTAAATGATGCAAATGTCAGCTTTAGCAATGATACAATTAAGGTGTCAACCCAGGTCTTATCGACCAAGGAAATACCGGTTTATGTGGAGACAGAAGGTGCACCGGCATCCGGCTATCGTCTGGTTCAGACTGATTATAAACCCGAGAGTATCCAGGTTTCAGGAACGAAAGAAGCACTGGAGAAAGAAGTCTCAATTAAGGTGCCGATATCGATTGCCAGAGCAAAAAAGGACATCGAAAAGGAAATTGATTTAAGGGAGTACCTGCCATCAGGGCTGTCGATTGTAGGGGAGACGACGACGGTTTCCGTCCGTTGTGATATTGAGAAGAATGGACAGCGTGTGCTGGGACTTACATCTTCGGATATTGCCGTGAGAAATCTGCCGAAAAATTATACAATGAATTTTGAGCCGGAAAACGGAAAGTATTCCGTAGAATTGTTAGGCGAAGATGCGACGCTGGCGGATGTAAATGTAGGAGATTTAGGAGCTTATGTGGATTTGAACGGATTATCGGATGGCTCGCATACGCTTGAATTAAAATATAGTCTGCCGACCGGCGTGCAGGTGAAAAATAAAATCAAGATTAAAGTCAAACTAAAACGTCAGGAAGGTGAGGTGACAGATGCACCAAGCACACCAACTCCGACAGTGGAGTAGAAACTAAAAAAATCCCGGTGGCCTGCCAAGGAGCAGACGCCGGGATTTTTTTGATATTTTTTACAATGGGATATTTCCGTGTTTTTTATGAATTACATCAATCGAGCGTTTATCTGCAAGCATTAAGATGTCGGCATAAACACGTTCTCTTGTTGCCTCCGGTTTAATGATTTCATCCACATAACCGTGCATGGAAGCAATACTTGGATTCATGAATTTTTCATTGTATTCATCAATCTTTTCGCTGCGGAAAGCTGCTTTTTCTGCAGGGTTCATATTCTTCATCTGTTTACCATACAAAATATCAGCGGCACCATCGGCACCCATAACAGCAATCTCAGCGGTTGGCCATGCATAAACAAAATCAGCACGCAGGTGTTTACTGCTCATTGCGATGTAAGCACCACCGTAAGCTTTACGAAGGATAACATTAATTTTAATTGTTGTGGCCTCAGAGTAGGCATATAGTAATTTTGCTCCGTGGCGGATGATTCCTTTATATTCCTGGTCTTTACCAGGTAAAAATCCCGGCACATCCGTTAATGTAAGAATCGGAATATTAAAAGCATCACAGTAGCGGATGAATCGTGCTGCTTTATCAGAAGAGTCACAGTCAAGGACGCCTGCCATAAATTTTGGCTGGTCAGCAATGATACCGATGACAACTCCTTTAATGCGTCCGAATCCAACGACTACATTTCTTGCAAATTCTTCCTGAACTTCGATAAAGGAGTCTGTATCTACAATTCCGTTAATGACATCGTGGATGTCGTAACTGTGATTGCTTTCTTTTGGAATGATATTTGCTAAATTCTCATTAAAAGTAACATTTTCGTTGTATTTAGGAAGTGCCGGACGGTTTGTGTGCAGGTAGCCATCCTCATAGCACGGAGGAATAATTGAAATCAATTCCTTCACGCGGCGGAAACATTCCTTTTCGTTTGGCATATGAAAATGAGCGACACCGCTTTTGGATGCGTGCACATTGGCACCACCTAATTCTTTTGCTGTAATATCTTCATTTGTTACGCTTTTGATAACTTTTGGTCCGGTAACAAACATCTGGCTGATTTCATCAATGACAAAGATAAAATCGGTAATACCCGGTGAGTAAACCGCACCACCGGCACAGTTACCGGCAATAATCGAAATCTGCGGAATGTATCCGGATGCCATTGTATTATAGTAGAAAATCTCACCATATCCGGCTAAGGCATTTACACCTTCCTGAATACGGGCTCCGCCGGAATCGTTGATGCCGATAACCGGACAGCGGCTCTCGATTGCCATTTTAATTGCATTGGCAATTTTGAAACCGTGCTGTTTACCAAGAGTACCGCCGATAACGGTGAAATCCTCAGAGTAAATCACGACTTTTTGTCCGCCGATGGTACCGTAACCGGTGATTACGCCATCATAAGGAAATTGTCCCTTTTTAATGTTAAAAGCATCTTCTAAGTTCGTAATGTTCGAGCCAATTTCACGAAATGAATCTTCATCTAGCAGCATGCAAATACGCTCTAAAGCGTGAAGTTTGCCAAGCTTGTGCTGCTTCTCCATATTGTAAGTTGACATTGTTCATTCTCCATTCTTTCTTAAAATATCACTTGATACTACGAAACCTATCATATACCATAAAAAGAAAAAATGTCAATCCTATGTTGGCTTTTTTTGTAGAATAGTTGACGAAATACGTATTTGGGTGCTATAATCAAATGATTGAAAAAATAAAAAGGATGGACTAGAGAATGATTCAATTTTTTAATAATTTCCTAAAGTACAAGTATCTTATGGGACAGCTTGTGAAGAAAAATATCAAGCTCCGTTACCGTCGTTCTTATTTAGGAATGTTATGGACACTGATTGAGCCGCTGCTTACAATGATTGTATTGTCGGTTGTGTTTGGCAGCTTGTTAGGAAGAAACAGTACCGATGCTGCATTTGCAGGCGTGCCATTCCCGATTTATGTCTTGACCGGACGTTTGCTGTATTCGTTCTTTTCATCAGCAACCAACAGTGCGATGCGTTCCATTCGTACAAACGGCGCTATGATTAAGAAAGTGTACGTACCAAAATACATTTATCCGTTTTCCGGCATTTTGGCAAACTTCATTATATTTTTGATTTCGCTTGTTGTACTGGTTGGTGTAATGGTATTTTTCTTAGCAACCGGTCAGTACCATGCACCGATTAACGGTTATATGGTTATGACGGTGATTCCGCTCTTAAATTTGTTTATCCTATCAACGGGAGTCGGCATGATATTATCGACTTTATGTGTATTCTTCCGTGATATCGAGTATTTGTGGAGCGTTATGTTAATGCTCATCATGTATTGCAGTGCGATTTTCTATTTCGCAAGCAACATGAGTGGTGACACACAAAAACTGGTAAAATTGAATCCATTATTTGGCGTGATTGACAATTTCCGCCGCGCCTTTTTTGGACAGCCTTTTGATATGAGATTATTGCTGTATACATCCGTTTTTGCGGTTGGAACATTGGTTATTGGTATGATTGTATTTTATCGGAAACAGGATTCCTTTATCCTGAATATTTAAGGTGTAAGGCAAATTGGAGGTTATTATGGCGAAGAAGTCATTAGCAATGAAAATAGAGAATGTGAGTATGAAGTTCAATCTCAGTTCTGAAAAAGTTGATAACATCAAAGAATATGTTATTAAAATGATAAAAAAGGAATTGATGTTTCAGGAGTTTTGGGCACTCAGAGATATCAGCTTTGAAGTTCAGAAAGGTGACCGTGTTGGTATTATGGGATTGTGCCGGGAAAAGTACTCTTTTAAAAGTAATTTCCGGTGTGTTAAAAGCCACACAGGGAACGGTTACAACAAATGGCAAGATTGCACCGCTTCTTGAACTGGGAGCCGGATTTGACAGACAGTATACCGGTGCTGAGAACATTTATCTGTATGGTGCGATGCTTGGTTACAGTAAAGAGTTTTTGGAAGCACGTTACGACGAAATTGTAGAGTTCTCGGAACTTGGCAGTTTTATCGATGTGCCGGTAAAGAATTATTCTTCCGGTATGCGTGCCAGACTCGGTTTTTCCGTGGCAACAATTGTTGAGCCGGATATTTTGATTCTGGATGAGGTACTTAGTGTTGGAGATGCGAAATTCCGTAAAAAATGTGAAAATCGTATTCAGAGCATGTTTGATAAAGGTGTTACCGTCATTTTCGTATCACATTCGACCAGTCAGGTCTTAAGAATGTGCAACAAGGGCATTCTTTTGGAACAGGGCCGTCTGATTGCACAGGGGGACGTCGAGGACGTAGTAAGTGTGTACGAAGCAAAGATGAGTGAGAACGAATAGGAGGAAAAGAAAATGAAAAAAGTGATTACTTATGGAACTTTTGACTTACTTCATGTAGGCCACATTAATTTACTTCGCCGCGCGAAAGCATTGGGGGATTATCTGATTGTTGTTGTTTCCTCAGATGAATTTAACGCCGGCAAGGGCAAAAAAGCGTATCATTCTTTTGAAGACCGCAAAAAAATTCTTGAAGCAATCCGTTATGTGGATGAAGTGCTGCCAGAATATACATGGGAACAGAAGATTGATGATATAGTAAATAATAATGTCGATGTTTTTGTTATGGGAGATGACTGGAAGGGCAAGTTTGATTTCCTCAAAGACTACTGCGAGGTTGTTTACCTGCCGCGTACCGAAGGAATTTCCACAACAAAAATTAAAAATGATTTGAATATGAAAGACTGAGAAAATGATTAAAAAAACAGGCTATGTGCTGTTTGCTTTCTTTTTCTATCTGTTCCGCCTATTACCCATAAATCGGCAGAAAGTATTTTTTGTCGCAACGCATGATGACAGCAAAGAGGGAAATATCGGCATTGTGGCAGATGCTATAAAAAATCAGTTTCCATCCATGAAAATGGTGTATCTCACAAAAAAAGACGGCATACGAAGACCATTTTCGTTTTTCTTTGGAAAAGCGTTTCATATGGCAACGGCAACGGTGATTTTTCTCGATAATGAGTTCATGCCGATGGCGTATATGAAATTTAATAAAAATGTGAAAGTGGTGCAGTTGTGGCATGGAACCGGTACGATTAAGAAATTCGGCTTGGATTCGGATACCGGGGAAGTAAAAAGACTAGCAAAAAAAGCAAATGAAAATATTACGCACTTGATTGTCAGTTCCGAATGTACGGCAAAATGGTATAAAAGTGCGTTTGGTGTAGACGATGAAAAAATTTTCCCGATTGGACTGCCGCGCACCGATTTGATGTTAGATGAATCTAAGAGGCAGAAGATGCAAGAGCGTTTTTTTGGGCAGTATCCTGATTTGAGGGGAAAGAAAATTACGTTATACGCACCTACCTTCCGAGATTCACAGGTTGAAAATCCGGAAATTTGTTTGGATTTTGATTCCCTTAATCAATGTATGGGAGAGAATGAGGTGCTTCTTATCCGTCTGCATCCGCACGTGGCAGAGCATTGTCCTGTCGGTATATGGGATATGTATCCGGATAAAATAAGAAATGTTTCCGATTATCCGGGAGTGGCTACGCTGTTATCTGTGGCAGACCAATTGATTACGGATTATTCATCTATTATTTATGAGTACTGCCTTTTGGAAAGAAAAATGATTTTTTATGCGTATGACTATGAAGTATTTCAGAAAGATGGTAGAAATTTTTACGAGGACTATGAGAAATTTGTGCCGGGAATGATTGTATATACGCAGCCGGAGCTGGAAAAAAACTGGCATACGGCTTACGAGGATGACTCACAACGAGAGCAGTTTTGCAGGCGCATTTTCAAGTATCAGGATAAAAATGCTGTAAATCGACTTTTATGTTTGATTTTTGACAAGAAATAAGATATAATGTTGTGAGCGTATTATTAGGCTAATTTGAGAACGGAGGGCTACGAGTGAAAACATTATTAGAGAGAAAGATTAGTTTAGTAGTAATTATTTTGCAGTTTTTAGTTTCCTTGTTAGTTTGTATTTATTTTGGAACAACAGGGCTTGTACCGGTTAAGTACATGGTTGCGATTGCAGTCGTTATGGTTGTATTGCTTGTCTATCAGGTGATGAGCCAGCTGACAAACTCCAGTTATATATTTGGACGTGTGTTAGCCGTTCTGTTTTGTGCCGTGTTCCTTGTTGGTGCGAACTATGTGAGAGAGAGTATGGCAGCATTCCAGAATGTCGGTGGTGCAACCAAAAAGGTTGATGTTATTTCTTTCTACGTCATGAAGGACGATGCAGCAAAGACATTAGCAGATGCTAAAAATTACTCTTTTGGTATTCTAAGACAGCAGGACCGTGAGAATACGGACAAAGCGGTTCAGGATGCAAGTAAGAAACTGAACAAGACATTGAACACGGTTGAGTATGATGATCCGTTGACTATGGTAGATGCCTTGTACGCAAAAGAAGTGCAGGCAATTATCATGAATAAAAGTTTTGTAGATACGGTTAAGAGCCAGTATAAGACATTTTCTACGGACACCAGAGAGCTGGATGCAAGCAAGATTGAGTCAGAAGTAGAAGAATTGGTTGATACCGATGTAACAACAAAACCATTTAATGTTTATATCAGTGGTATTGATGTATATGGTAAGATTGGACAGACAAGCCGAAGTGATGTAAATATTATTGCGACGGTTAATCCAGTTACAAAGAAAGTATTACTGACATCTACACCTCGTGATTACTATGTACCGCTGTACAGTAAGGGCGGTAAATCGTATTCCGGAGGTATTCCGGATAAACTGACCCATGCCGGTATTTATGGTGTTGACTGCTCGATTAATACACTGGAAAAATTGTATAACATTGACATTGATTACTACGTGCGTGTCAATTTCACCAGTCTGAAAAAGATTGTTGATTTGCTTGGCGGTGTAGAAGTGTATTCGGATTATGACTTCATTTCTGACTGGGGTCCACACGGTGCCGGTACACATTATAAGTTCAAAAAAGGTTATAACAAAGTAAATGGTAAGAAAGCATTGGCATTCTGCCGTGAGCGACACCATTTCGCAAATGGTGACTACCAGCGTGGACGTGACCATCAGCATATGATTGAGGCAATTTTGAACAAGGTGATGTCACCTTCCGTACTGCCAAATTTCTCAAGTTTGTTGAAAGAATCGAAGTCCATGTTCCAGACAAGTATGTCAAAGGACAAGATTGTATCGCTCTGCAATATGCAGTTGAATGATATGGCAAAATGGAAGATTGCTTATGCGAATGCCGAGGGTACCGGAGCTAAGAAGACGACCTTCTCGATTCGCTCAACGGCACTGTATGTTTGTGAGCCAAACTACAATTCCGTGAAGAAGATTACAAAGAGAATGAAAAAAGTAATGAAGGAAACGAAAGAAAGCGAGAGCTCGGCTTCCGATAAGAATGACGTTATTAAGTAAGACATTACATGAGATAAAACGGCCGCTTTTTAGCGGTCGTTTGTCGTGAATAAGTGGGGAATAAAATTGATTACGAAATTACAGGATTTGTTTATTCTTCTCCTTGATCCATGGATTCCGATTGTGGGAAGAATAAAAGACAAGGTAAGGTACCGGCTGATTACGCTGTGCTTTGTAATTGACCTTGTTTTGTTTTGTATCGTCCGCTACGGACTTCATAAGGAAAGCTATTTTTATAATACGGTTTGTGGTATTTTTGTTATGTTTGCCATTGCCATATTATCGCTTGACCGGACATTGGTTCATATCCACTGGAGACGTTCTCTTTGGATTGCTTGGTTTGGTATGTGCATTTCCTTTACCGTTTCGGATATTCTGGTGCCGAAAAAAATGTGTGGACTGGGTCTGATTTTAGCTTTTGTCTTTACCGCTGTATTTTTTGTGTGGCAGAATCATACGAGAAAAGATTTGTTGTGGCAGTGCTTCAAGAATGCCATAAAATGGTCGTTTGCCGTTATGTCGGTGATTTCCTTTTTGTTCCGTCCTCTGTATGAGGGGGGCAGGTATGCCGGCATTTTTACAAATCCGAATACGTTTGGATTGTATTTGTATATTATTATCGCTGTATTTTTGTCGGATTTGGACTGGTGTGTGGAGACCGGCCGGTCTTGCCGGAAAAACATTGTAACGTATGTTTCGCTTGCCTTATGCTTTTTCTATCTGGAAAAAAGTCAGGCGAGAACTTCACTGATTGCGGTTGCAGCAATTGTGCTGCTTTGGATTGTACTGCGGTTTTATTTGGCCAAAAAGACAAAAAATTACCGGACCTTTTTAGGAAACTTAGGCTGTATGGCAGTATTCACCGTAGTGCTGTATCCTCTGTTTTTAATCTGCCTTTTGCATCTGCCAAACATTGTTGGACATCCGATTGTGTTTGAAGGAAAACCTTTGTATTATACAAGTGAATTTCAGGGGAATAAAGAAAAAGCGGATGAGCCGGACGATGTTGTGGTGCCACAGTATAAAGATGTGGAGGAGACACAAAACAAGAAAGATACGATTGCACCACGCAATATGTGGGAACGCATTTGGTATAACATCAAGTATTCAAAGGGCTTGAATGCCATTACGAATGGAAGAATTGATATTTATCTTGCCTATTGGGATAAAATGAATTTTAAAGGACATGCCAGCACCTCAATGGTAGTGGATGGGGAAAAGAAAAACCATTCGCATAACAACTGGATTCAGTTTGGTTACACCTATGGACTTCTCAGTATGTTTTTCTATGGTGTGATTACGTTATTAGGGGTAGCGTTTTCTTTGAAATTTTACCTGACACAGAGAAGAAAAAATGCAACATATGCTTTTTTGATACCGGCAATCTGTATCGGATTTGTTATTGCTACACTGACGGAATGTTTGTTTCTGCCGTTTGAAGTATTTCCGGCATTTGCGTACTGGTTTGCATTTGGTGATTTATTTGTAAAAAAAGTACCAAAAAATAAATTTTTACAGGAATTAGAGGACGAGGCATGATACAATTTTGACATGTAAACGTCCTAGTATAAAAAAATGATTGAAAGATAGGAGAAAAACATGAAGGAAAATAATAAAATATGGTTGCGTTATATCATATGTTTTGGGCTGATTGCCATTCTATGCTACTTGTTTCCATATACCGGAGATGACTGGGCATGGGGAAGTAAAATCGGTATCGACAGATTAAACAACTGGTTTGAAAATTACAACGGACGATATGTGGGAAATCTTATCGTTTTGGCAATGACGCGCTCAAACCTTTTAAAGGCAGTTATTATGTCATTTTGCTTAACAGGAATTGTAGCACTTTGCGAGTATATATTTAAAAGAAAATGGGTTTTTTATGTAAGTTGTGTTGCACTTGTTTTGATACCTAAATTGATTTTGCGTCAGGCCGTTGTATGGACGGCAGGTTATGCAAACTACGTAACCTCAATGTTTTTCACATTGTTATTTATAGCGTATGTTTATCCTATTTTTCAGGAGACAATGCCACGAAGAAAAGTTTGGCATTGTCTGCCGCTCTTTGTGTTAGCGGTAATAAATGCATTAATTGTAGAGCATTTGACAATTTATAATGTGGTTTTGGCTTGTGGTGTGCTTGTGTATACAATTTGTGTTCATCGCAAGGTGGTTGCTTCTCATGTGGCGTATTTAATCGGAAGTGTGGCAGGGGCAGCTTATATGTTTTCAAATTCGGCATATCATACGATCGCAAATAATCAGGATCAGTATCGTCAAATGGCAGAGGGAGGAGTAATCAGTCGTGCATTTGACAATTATGTCAATGAAATTGCAAAGCATCTTTGCCTGAATAATTGTTGGATGAATTTAGCAATCGTTATTGTATGTGCCATGATTTATAAAAAGATCTATTCTGACGTAAATAAAAACAGAAGTGTGTTAGTAGCAAAAATTTGTCTAGTAGTTATGGCAGGATTTACGACATGGTCTTTGTTGTCGTCCTTTGGCATCAGTACATTTGCAAAACAGAACCGGTTATTATATTTTGAAGCGGCTTTTGTGGCAGCTTACATGATTGCACTTATTATTTATTGTATTATTATTGGCAGTCAAAAAAAATGTTTATGGAAAGTTTTGTTTTGGAATGCGGGAATTGTTTGTGTTGCCGCGCCGTTGCTTGTTGTAAATCCGATTGGTGAGAGATGCTTTTTTGCCACGTATATACTGTTTTTGATGCTCCTTTTGGAACTGCTTATCCTTTTAGACGGAGAAGAGAAAGAAAGCCGGATTTTTACAAAGACATTTTGTAAGACATGCGCAGTTGTGTCCATTTTCGGATTAGGGTTTTATCTTAATATTTTTTCCTCAATCTATCAGGTGGATAAAGATCGATTGGCTAGAATTGAGAGACAGGTAGAGGCAGGTAAAACGTCCGTGGAAATTCGGCACTTGCCATACGAATCTTATTTATGGACAGCCACTCCTGAATGGGAGCCATGGATTGAGCGTTACAAACTGTTTTATGGTCTGCCTGAGGATTTGGAAATAAAAGCAGTATGGGAATACAGTAAGAAAAAATAACAAGATTACGGAGGAATGTTTTATGGAAAGGAAAAAAATTTCAGTTGTCGTGTCCGTATATAATGAGGAATTGTCTTTGAACCAATTCTATAAGACAACAGTAAGTGTTTTGGACAAGTGTGTTTGGGACTATGAACTTATTTTCGTAAATGATGGCAGCCAGGATGGCAGTATTGAATTGTTAAAAGGTTTTGCAAAGGAAAATGCCAAAGTTAAGGTGGTGGATTTTTCGCGTAATTTTGGACATGAGGCGGCGATGATTGCCGGTATTGATCATGCACAAGGGGATGGAGTTGTGTGTATGGACGCAGATTTGCAGCATCCGCCGGCATGTATTCCGGACATAATTGCTAAGTTTGAGGATGGTTATGAAGTGATTTCGATGATTCGAACGAAGAATGCAGATGCCGGAATTATTAAGCGAATTACGTCAGGTGCCTTTTATAAAGTTTTGAATCTTATGTCGCCGGTTAAATTTGAAAATAATTCTTCTGACTTTTTTGCCATCAGCAAAAATGTTGCAGGTGTTCTGCGAAAAGACTATAGAGAAAAAATCCGCTATTTAAGGGGATATGTGCAGAGTGTTGGATTCCGTAAAACAACATTGGAGTTTGAGGCACAGAAGAGAGAGGCAGGGGAAAGTAAGTACAGCATTCGAAAACTGCTGCATTTTTCCATTAATGCGCTGTGCAGCTTTTCGGATTTGCCATTGAAACTGGGAATGTATTCAGGTGTATTTGTGGCTCTTTGTGGTTTTATATTGATGATTTTCACTATTATAAACAAAATTGTCAATGGAGCACCGGCGGGGTATTCTACAATCATTGTAGTTTTATGTTTTATGTTTGCGGTTGTTCTTATGGTAATTGGAATTATAGGAGAATATATCGCCGTTTTGTTTGCGGAAATTAAGGATCGACCGATATATATTGTCAGAGATATTTATCAGGAAGAGAAAGAGACTCATGGAGGAGAGAAAGAGTGAAAGTTTCGGTAATTGTTGCTGCTTATAATGCAGAGAAATATGTAACAGAGACGATGGAAAGTCTCGCCAATCAAAGTATCGACGATTATGAAATTATTGTAGTCAATGATGGTTCCAAAGACCACACGATTGACATTTTGAGGGATTATGAAAGCCGTTATGACAACATAACAGTTGTGGACAAAGAGAATGGTGGACCTTCTTCGGCGAGAAACCGCGGACTGGATTTGGCAAAAGGAGAGTATGTATACTTCTTTGATGCAGATGATGTCTTAGAGTTAGACGCCTTAGAGGCACTGTATGAGCGTGCAAAAGAAAAAAAGGCAGATTTAGTCATTGCTAAGTATGATATTTTTAATCGTTTTCAGACTTTTGCAGTCAATGGAATCAATGATTTGGTGCAGATGGAAAAAATAGACAAATATGAGCCACAGATTCTGTGGACGTTTTCGCTGTGTAATAAATTATTTAAACGCTCAATTATTGAGCAGTATGAACTGCGTCTTCCACCGATTTCCTATTCGGAGGATGGGGCATTTTTGATGCGTTATGTATACCGTACGAACCGAATTACCGGACTTGACCGTGTGATTTTCCATTACCGCAGAATGTTTGATGGTGAGGCGGAGTCGATTACGGCTTCGATTTCTTCTTGGAAAATCAAAGACTACATTGAGGCACACCGGCTGATTTTGGAGTCGGCAAAAGAAAGTATTTTAATTGATTTCCCACAGTACAAAGATATTGAGGAAGTAAAAGAGAATAATGACGATATTCACAAATATTTAAATGAAATCAGCCGAAAAGAAGTGCAGATTCTGTTGGATCAGTTTTATGCGAAATACTGGACACTGCCAAAGGAGACAATTACGCATCTGGTTTCAGAAATGAATGATAAAATTTCAACATTGGATATGCGTGATATTTCGATGTTAAAAGATTCTCACCCGGAATTTGCACTTGACAATCTGGCGGTAGACAAAGAGGATTTGCTTTCTCATGCGTGGTTTACCATTGCCCTTTATGGGGAGAAAGAACAGGAAGAAAAATTTTTGTTAAGTATTCAGAGTCTGACACTGCAAAATCTGATTGCCATTCGGATTATAATGCCGCTTTTCTGGAAAGAGACAGTGGAAAAAGCCGGATTTTTACAGGATAATATGGAGTTTTTTGATGTAAAAACAAGAGATGAACTGTATTATCAGGCATTGGAACAGGCACAGACGCCGTACATTACTTTTGCGGATGCCAAAGTCAGTTATGCGAATAATGCATTTAAGTATGTGGTTAAGAACTTTATCAAATCACCGGCAGATTTTATGTCAGAATTGATATATCACCGCAATTTTGGAGATATGCAGGCGGTACTTTTCAGCACGGTGGCATTGAATTCCGTAAAGACAGGCTATGAAAATAACCCATACATGGGTATGGATTACACACTTGCCAATAAATTTTTCAAGACGGAATTTTTGAAAAATCAAACCCTAGATAAGTCAAAAAGTCTGCTGTCACATCTGACACAGTGGTACCATAGAGGATATTTTACGTTTATGAATGACCGTATTGTATTCTATGAGGATTTGGAAGCAACATATGTGGATTATGTTGGAACGAAGGAAACCATTCCGATGATGAAAGAATATTTGGTAGATAGAAAAGCAGATTTGAACAGCCCGGAGATTGTTCCGGATTTAAATGAGATTATGCCGAAGATGCTTCGTTTCCCGTCTGAAAACATCGGTCAGATTTTGTTCCGTAAGATGGTAAATTTCCTGCGACGCTATCCGGTAAAAGAGCAGGTGCTGTTTTTTACGGTGCGAAAAGACGGTGAACTAGAGGGCAATGCAAAAGCATTATATCCGTATGTCAAAGGAAAGAAAGTGATTTGTGCCAAGCGTCTGCCACATAATCCTTTTACGAAACTTTATATGTACTATAAAAATATTACAAGCCGTGTTATTGTAACGGATGACTATAACCGTTATCTGCGTCACTTCCAGCTGCGTCAGAGCCAGCGTGTTGTACAGTTGTGGCATGCCTGCGGTGCGTTTAAGAAATTCGGACAGCGGGGAACCAACATGTCGATTGCTGCGGATCATGCTTATCATGTGCAGTACAATATGGTGACGGTAAGCAGTGACAGAATAAGAAGTATTTATGCGGATGCCTTTGATATCGATGTGCACAAGGTAAAGGCGTTGGGATGTCCGAGAACGGATGCATTTTATGATGAAAAGCTGATGGATGAGACAAAGCAGAAAGTATATGCCGCACATCCGGAATTCAAAGACCGCTATGTTATTGTATATGCACCGACATTTCGTGATATAGGGGATGACAGAACGCAGTTTAAACCGGATTTGGATTTTGATAAATTATCAAAAGACTTACTGCCAAATCAGATATTTGTAATCTGCCCGCATCCGGTCATGAAAAATAAAATTGTAGAGAAGTCTTATGACAATATCGAAGTTATCAGAGATTTCTCCACAAATGATATGATGTTGGTATCGGATTTGCTGGTAACGGATTATTCTTCTGTTATTTTTGAATATGCGCTTTTGCGAAAGCCAATAGCATTTTACTGTTATGATTTACTCAATTATAATCGGGGCTTTTATCTGAATTATCCGGATGATTTGCCGGGGGATGTTTATGAGACGCAGCAGGCACTTACAGCGTATCTAAAGTCACCGGAAAAAGATACATTGACAGAAAAATATGACCAGTTCATTGAAAAATATATGGGAGCGTGTGACGGACACAGCAGTGAGCGGATTGCCGCTATGATTAATCAGTATATGGAGGAAGCGAAACATGAATGAGACAGAAATTACATTTTTGAGCAGCCGCGGACGTGGGCTGAGTAATGACCTTGCGCTTTTGAAAGATTATCTTGCGAAACAATCCGGAGAGGATGTAAAGCTCCGCTATTATTTGAATAATGAAAGACATAAAAATCCACTGGCAGCACATGGTTACCGCCGTGCGAAAAAGGATTTTATGGAGGGTATGACAAATGTTGTCTGTGTGGATGCTTCTCTATCAACTAAAATTAATAACTTAGCACCGGAAGGCAGTCGGATTTTACTGGGTGTTCCGTATGATTACCAGTTTAAGAATATGTTTTTAATGGAGTCAAAAGGAAAAGAATTTAATTTAAATACCTTTGCAAGATTTACGCACATCATTCCGGGCTCTCCATTTACGGCAGATTTGTTAAAACGGGCGTACCGTTTAGAAGATAAAGAAATAATCGAGGGTGTTTCCCTGCCGTTTGCCTATGATATAGGGGATGCTAAAAGAAGAGAGAATGTCTCGGAACTGATTTATTATTACTTTCCGCATGCAAGAGAAAAAAAGATTCTTTCTGTTATTGTATATGGTGATGAAGAGATGAAAAGGAAGGATTGGGAAACTATTGATGTAAAGCAATGGATGAAAGAGCTTGGGGAAGAATGGTTTGTTTTTACAAACAGTGAAATTTTGATGGAAAATGCATTTTCTATGGGAAATCAATACAAAAAAAGCTTTGGCTATGTAAACCGGATTCTCCCGGTTCCGGATTTGTTGTATGCTACAGACGTTTTGGTGACAAATAACGGACGTTTGGCTTCTGCATTTTCAATTTTAGAAAAGCCTTTATATGTTTGCCACTACAACAAAAATTATTTTGAAAAATATGTAAGTTTAAAATATCCGGAAATGTATTTTGAAAATGCCGGGAGGTTGTGTGAGACAGCATATCAGGTGGATGTGTGCAATAGAGCACAGGCGGATTTTAACGCAAGTATGTCATATGGTATTGAGAAAAATGTATATGATCAAACGTTGAAATGCTTGTTAGATTGAATGAGAAAGAGAGGAAAAAGATGAATCGAATTGCAAAATGGGATAATGCAAAATTTGTGTTAATAATATTGGTTGTTATTTGCCATTTTTACGAAAATTATTTAGGAAGTTCTAAATTGGTAAATTCCTTGTTCTTTTCCGTTTATACGTTTCACATGCCGGCTTTTTTTCTGATTTCAGGTATGTTTTCCAAGAAAACCGTGAAGGAAAGAAAAATTGTAAAAGTAGTACCATATCTGCTGGTTTATTTGTTTATGAAAATGTTTGGTTATTTTGTATCCGGTATTATGAATGGAGGAACATTTATATCGGTTGATTTCTTCAGGGAACCGGGTGCCGCTTGGTTTATTCTTGCGTTATTTTTCATGTATTTAATTACGTTTTATACCAAACAATTTCGACCTGCTTATGTTTTGATTGTATCTGTTTTTGTTTCAATGGCAGCAGGTTACTCCAATATGGATACGAATCTTTTCTGCTGGTTGAGGATTGCAATTTTTTATCCATTTTTTTATGCTGGATATGCATTGTCAATGGATACTATTACGAAATGGACAGAAAATAGAAAGTTGAAAATAGTTTCTGTGGCAGTTATCCTGATATATTTTTTAGTCTGCTATGTCGGAATTGATAAATTGTTTTGGGCGAGATTTCTGTTGACGGGAAGAAGTTATGAGGCACTTACGCATGGTGCATTTTATGGTGGTATTTTACGGTTGTTTACTTATGTGTTATCCTTTGGACTTGTGTTCGCTTTTTTATGCATCATTCCAAAAGGAAAGAATATTTTTTCTCAATTAGGAACGAGAACTTTGGGTGTTTATGTATTTCATTATAATTTCATTAACCTTTTTGTGCATTCTTGTTGGTATAAGGCATTATATCATAATTTCCCAAATACATGGGAAATTATACTTGTTTTGCTTGGAATTGTGGTGACCTTGATTTGCTGCTTGAAACCATTTGATGCATGCTGCCGTGCGATTTTGTCCAGTAAATGGAAACTTCGCCTCGATGATGAGTTGAAATGACAAACTATCTGTGATATGATAAAAACAACGAATTTTTTTGGAGGTTTTAGCAGATTATGATATTTGGAGTATTGTTAGCAGGCGGTGTTGGAAGCCGCATGGGAAATGTAGAGAAACCGAAACAGTATATGAATATTGGTGACAGGCCGATTATTATTCACACAATTGAAAAGTTCTTTGTGAATGATAAATTTGAAAAAATCCTTGTTTTGTGTCCGGAACAGTGGATTTCACACACCAAGAATCTTATAAAAAAATATTTGGGGGAGACAGACCGTATTGCTGTGATGGCAGGTGGCACAACGAGAAATGAGACGATTATGAATGCCATTTCTTATATTGAAGAAAACTATGAAGTGGATGATGATACGATTATTTTGACTCATGATTCCGTCCGCCCATTTGTGACACATAGAATTATTGAGGAAAATATTCGTTATGCACTGGAGTATGGTGCCTGCGATACGGCGGTAGCTGCGACTGATACGATTGTACAGAGTGAAGATGGCAAGGTGATTTCATCTGTGCCGGACCGCAGTAAGATGTATCAGGGACAGACGCCGCAGACATTCCGCTTAAAGAAACTGAAATCGCTGTATGAATCTTTGACCGATGAGGAAAAGAAAATTCTTACGGATGCAGCGAAGATTTTTGTTATGAAGGGCGAAGACGTATATCTCGTAGAAGGAGAAGTATCAAACATTAAGATAACTTATCCTTATGATTTGCGTGTGGCAGAAACATTGATTCAGTCGGAGCAGGAGGATTAAGAGCGAATGCTTAATACAGTATACCAGTTGGTGGCTCCTCGTAAATTCGAGGTCACTTATGAAAACATCGGATTGCAGGATGATGACATTATCGTTCGTCCGACACATCTTTCGATTTGTAATGCAGACCAGAGATATTATCAGGGGCTTAGGGAAGAACATGTACTTCGTCAGAAACTGCCGATGGCATTGATTCATGAAGGGATTGGTGTTGTACTTCGTGACCCAAGTGGCGAGTTTGAGCCGGGGGAAGAGGTTGTGATGATACCGAATACACCGGTAGAAGAAGATGAGTTTATTGCGGAGAACTATCTTCGCTCAAGTAAATTCCGTGCCAGCGGATTTAATGGATTTATGCAGGAATATGTTAAAATCCGCAAGGACAGATTAGTTCGTCTGCCACAGGGAATCAACAAAGAAGTAGCGGCATTTACGGAAATTGTCAGTGTCAGTGTTCATGCGATTTCACGCTTTGACCGTTTTGCACATGGTAGAAGAAATGTGGTAGGTATCTGGGGCGATGGTAATTTAGGTTATATTACGGCTGTATTTTTCAAAACAATGTTCCCGGATACAAAACTGTATATTTTTGGTGTCAGCAAAGACAAGCTTTCTGATTTTACATTTGCTGACGCAACGTATCAGGTAAGTGACATTCCGGAGAATATGGAATTAGATCATGCTTTTGAGTGTGTGGGTGGAGCCGGTTCCGGAAAGGCAATCGACCAGATTATTGATTTTATTAAGCCTGAGGGAACGATCTCTATATTAGGAGTATCGGAGTATCCGGTACCGATTAATACCCGCATGATTTTGGAAAAAGGATTGAGAGTATTCGGAAGCAGCCGAAGCGGAAGAGTGGATTTTGAAAAGACGGTTGAATTATATAGAGAGCATCCGGAAATTATCAATTACCTGTCTAATATTGTAGGTGCGGTAATTCCGGTTCGTTCGATAGCTGATATGAAAAAAGCATTTGAGATGGACATTCAGAAGTCCTTTGGAAAGACGATTATGCTTTGGGAGAAATGAGGTATCTTATGATAGCAGTGATTGTACCAATTTATAATACAGAAAAATATTTACGGGAAACAATAGACAGTGTCATTTGCCAGACACTGTCTTTTGCAGAGCATATCCGGCTGATTTTGTTAGATGATGCCAGTACAGATGGCTCATTTGCCATTTGTGAGCAGTATCAGAAGCAGTATCCAAAGCAGATTTTAGTAAAGCACTATGACACAAACCAGGGTGTTTCTGCACTTCGCAATGAAGGCGTACGGATTGCGGGAGAGATGGGTGACGAACTTATTACTTTTTTAGATTCGGATGACAAGTTAGCAGATGATGCAATGGAAAAAGCAAAAATGTATTTTGAATCACATGAGGATATTTCGGTTGCGGCTATTGCTGTAAAATATTTTGGCACAAGAGACGGAGAGCAGCGCTTAAATTGGCGCTTTCAGGAAATGGATGTTGTGGACATTAAAAAACAATATACGTTTCCACATTATTATGTAGGTGGCGTTTTCTTGAGAAAACGTGTTTTAAATGAACTTCATTTTGATGAGACCATGAATTTTTGGGAGGATGCGCTGGCGATTAATCAGGTGATTGTGTCAGAAGGAAAATACGGACTGATTCAGGATACATTTTATTTTTATAGAAAGAGAGAGGATGAGTCCTCTTTAGTGGATACGGCATGGCATAAAAAAGAGCGTTATACAACGCTGTTATCGTCTGGTTATGGACAGTTATTTGCCTACTCAAGGAAAAAGCACCATCGTATTATTCCTTATGTGCAGTACATGGTAGCGTATCATATGCGGCTTATGATGATGAAAAGTAAGCAGAGCATTATCGAAGAAATTTTATCGGAAGAAGAGTTGGCGGCACTCAGAGATGATGTGCAGAAGGTATTAAAAAAGATAAAAGTGAAATACATTTTACAGATTCCGACGTCACTTCCGATTATTGAGGGAATGCTCTCAATGCGTGCCGGAAAACAGGTGCGTGCCAAACGTGTCTACAAGGACAATGACTGTGTACTTATGTATAAGGGCGTTGAATTAGCCAGAATGTCTGAGCGTTCCGTTAAATTGTTCCATATCATAGAAGATGAGGAATCGGAGTTTAACGGTATGTGGAGAGGGCGTTTCTGCACACCGATTTACGCTATGAAAAAAGAAGATTATATCTTTGCCGAGCATAACGGTGTACGGATTAATTCAGAAGAATTTATTTGCCGTAAACAAATTTTTATTCTTGGAAAACGTCTGCGATGCTACTATCATGCAGGGTTTGTCATTGCGATTCCGAAAGAATGGGATCGTGCTGTGTTTGGAATTCATATTGCAGAAGCAGATGCGGATATTTTGATGAATGAGATTGTATTTAATGAGGTAAGGCTGATTTATTTTGAAGGGGAAACAGAAGAACATGATGAATTCGAAATCGACAGAGATGATGAAAAAGACATGTAAAGATCATTTTTTTAAAGCAGGGCAATGGTTTTGGTTTGTGTTTGTGTACGGCATTGCTTTGATTGCCTTTAGCAGTTTGGTACAAAAATCTTTTTTTGCGATGCTTTTACTGCCGATTGTTGTTTATGGAATATATCATTTTTTTATGAGAGAACGAATTGCCCTTAAAGAGATAAATTATCAGATTGTTTTTTATGTCGTAAGCATTGTTTTTGCTGTGTTTATGTTTCTTGTTGCTTATTCCGTGCGTGTGCAGATTTTTTCATGGGATTGGGGAAAAGTAATTCGTTCTGCAAGTGAGTATACATTAACAGATAAGTTGACAGATACTACGTACTTTGCAAGATATCCGAATAATCAGTTTTGGTATTGTATTTTGACATTCTTTTTCAGAATGGTTCATTTTATATGGCCGGAGACGGGAATAAATGAATTTTATTTAGCGTCTATAGCACTTGGATGTGTTATGACAGTGGCATCTATCGTGTTGCTTCATCACATAGCAGTGCTTATTTGGAATGAAAAGAAGGCGTTTTTTGTTGGCTTAATGACATGGTTTTGTATGCCGTTGTGGTTATGGGCTATGTATGCTTATACGGATATAGCAGGAATGCTTTTGCTGGTAGTTATGCTGTATTGCTACACGAAGGCTGTTTTGAGTGAACCCGGCTGGAAAGTTTTTTGCTGGTTGTGCTTATTTGGAGTGGCTGCATCTGCTGCATTTTCAGTTAAAGTTACTGTGTTTATTCTCTTTATTGCAGTTTTCGCCTGCTTGTTACTTCAAAAAAAATCATGGAAAAAGATTATTGCCGGTATTGTCATTGTAGCAATTTCGTTTGGAGTCGGTCATGAATTGTGTAATTATTTAAAGTCTTCTGTAATTCCGTTAGAAGAATCGTATTGCGATGCCTATGAATTTCCGCTGACCCATTGGATTATGATGGCTCTTGGATATGGGGGATATCAGCAGGAGGATGTCGATTTTACCATTTCATTTAATTCTTATGAAAAGAAAAAAGAAGCCAATATAAAAGAGATCAAGAAACGATTGAAGGCACGTTCTTTCCATGAAAGTTTTAAATTTTTTGGTTATGATAAACAAGTTAGAACATGGGGAGATGCTACACTTGCCAGCTGCGTATATTTAGCTGAAGGGCCACAGGAGCCTGACAATATATTAAAACAATTTGTGACATTAAAAGGAAGCAAATACTGGATAGCTCTTTTGTATATGACGCTATATTATGGCTTAATACTTGTTGGGATGTTTTTATCGGCACGATTTGCAGTAAAAAGAAAATCTGATGCAAAAGCGGTGGATATGCCGATTTTTGCTTCAAGTATTACGATGCTTGGAATAGCATTGTTTCAGACTATTTGGGAATGTAATTCAAGATATTTAGTCGTATTTATTCCTATTATGATTTTGTTAGCTGCTGATGGTTTCTTTGCATGGAGAGATTATCTTAGAGAGGAGAGGATAAAGTGAAACACTATCATTTTTCAAAATCCGACACATCAATTGCAAAATTAATTGCTATAACTTTGATGCTTTTGCATCATTTATTTGGATTTACGGATCGGATTTTGCCTGAGAATATGTACCAGAGTTTATATATGTTTCGCGGGCAGCCTATAGAAGCAGCAATCTGTGCTTCTTTTAAGGTGTGTGTTGCGTTCTTTTTGTTCCTTAGTGGATATGGAACATATCTGAGCCTGCGTAAAAGTAAATCAATTTCGAAAATGATTGCAAATCGTATATTTCGGTTTTTAAAATACATATGGCAGGTTATGATTATTTTTGTTCCAATTGATTTTATATTAGGTGTGACAAAGGTAAATCTTACATCCTCATGGACCATTCAATATGATTTTGAAAGCATTATTCTTAGCATGCTTGGATTTGAAAAGTATAATGGTGAGTGGTGGTTTGTTATGCCATACATATTTTTGCTTATAATGACGCCGCTTATGTTTCGGTTTTTACAGAGAAAAAAAGCTGATTTCTTTACGGATTTTCTCGTTGTTTTGGGGATTGCTTTGTTTTCTTTGTATGGTATCCCTAAGTTGATGAGTTATGATATGTTGATTGATTTTAAAGGGACAGTATGGGGAATTCTGCTTTGCAACGTTGTTTACCTACTTCCAATTTATCTATTTGGTATGATTTTTGCAAAGTACCAGGTATTCTCGTATTATCATCAGATATTACCGAAAGGAATATTAAGTTACCCTGTATTATTATTTGTTGCAGCTGCAGGTTTTTACATGCGTTATAAACTTGGATCTTCTTATGATTTTTTCTTGGTTGGACCTATGATTTATGCGTGTGTTATGCTTATTAAGAAAATTCCGGGAGTTATCTGGGTGTCAAAAAAGGCAGGAAGATATATTACCTTTGTTTGGTTGATTCATAGTTTCTACGTGTTTCAATTTGGACAGAAATTTATATATTCCTTCGGAAATCCGATATTAATTTTTATCGTGCTGGCAGTGGTTTCTTTTGCTTCAGCAGCTGCTGTTTACTGGCTTTTTACCGGATTATCCAAAGGAGTCAAGAAAATTAGATGCTTTCATAATCGGACAGTGTAAGTCTGTTTTCCAAAATTATATCAATGGCCTCACGTACAGGAGCGTCGCCGGACTTTTGAGTCAGAACAAAATCAACATATGGATGCAATGCGGCAGCGCAGTCAGCCGGTGCAAAGGTAATGCCGGCTGTTTGCATTGCAGACAGATCATTCATATCATCACCAATATACACCGTTTGTTCAGGAGTGCAGTCATATTTCGCCATTACAGTTTTCAAGATATCAGCTTTATCGCGAACACCCTGATAAAGCACGGTAATCCCTATTTCTTCGCATCGTCTAGTGACAATTTTTGAACGGCGGCCGGTGATGATAATAGGAATAATACCCTTTTTTATTAAGAGTTTAATACCTAATCCATCTTTTGCGTTAAATGCTTTCATTACCTCACCGTCATTACCAATATAAATTTTTCCATCGGTTAATGTTCCGTCGACGTCCATTGCAAACAATTTAATTTTTGAAAAATCTTTTTTCATGTGAGTACCTCCGGTATTAGTAATTATTCATCCATTACCGTTTCAAAGTAAGATGGTGTAATGAATGAGATAGGGCAGCTTGATTTTCTTGTATTTTTATAATCAACAAGCATGCTTTTTATATCTTTATTTGCTTCTTCAGCATTTAATGTATTTCTGGTTTTTTCCATGGCTTTTTCAACGTAATTCGGATTTTCACTATTATGGCTGTAACCATCAAAACCTGCGATGGAAATGCTATTCACATTCATCAGGTCTAGCAGACGAAGAAGAAGCACGCCAGAATTATCGAGCTGCTCCCAACCGCATTTTACCAATCGCAGAAAATCGATAATAAAGAGATTATCATCTTTCCTTGTCGTTACATTTGATGTCACAATTTTTTTACATTTATTAAAAGCCGCTTCATTACGCCAATACTGGTACCGGTTTTTGTTGCTGAAATATGCAAAATCAATCGGATAACAATCGGTGAGAAGATTAACGCTAATTACAATAGGATTCTTCTCTTTATAAAAATGCTGAATTTGTCCCTGGCATGTTTTAATCGTGTGACCGGGAAGAAGAACCAAAATATCTTTCCCACTGAGTGCATTTTGAAGTGATGCAATGGCAGAATCATCCTCACAGTGTGTATTTTGATAATCCAAATAGGTCTTTTCGAGAAGCGAGTAGTCGTACCGTTTTCGCTCCACCGGGTCCAAACGGTTTAGTAAAAAGTTAATATCGCGGCTTGCAATTCCTGCCTTTGCCGAAAGGTAGGAGATGTTGTTTACATGCGCACTGTGCGAACCGGCAAGAAAATATGGGATGGAGTAGCCCCATTCATAACTGTTATGGAAACCATCGATATAATTGTCTATAAGATCTAAAACAATATCAATATCATAACCACTATTAAACTTACGGTTCATATACTGCATGACAAGTTCTGTATTTGTATTTCCTGCGCCACGTCCCATGCCTGCCATTGTGCTGTCTACAACAATATCGCGGAGTCCCTGGCTCATATCGATAAAATCCTGAGATAGAGCAAAGGACATCTGCAGGTTATTATGTGAGTGGAATCCAATTTTAGCATTTGCCCACAAATTATGATGAACCAGATAAAATACACGCTGTAAATCCTCACGATACAGAGAACCGAAGGTATCGACGATGGAAAAAGCATATGGTTCCAATTCATTTATTTTTTCGATCAAGTCTAAAAGCTCAGCATCTGTATATCCTAATATGTCAACAGGCTGCACATAAAGTTTGTATCCTTTATTGACGATTGCTTTACAAAAATCAATAACTTCAAAACGTTCGCTTTTAAAAAAGCAGGCACGTACACCATCAATTGAAGTGCCGTCATAAGGCTCTAAGTTATCAATATGGTATCGGCTGTAATCGGCAAGGCAGACATAAGATGAATGCCTTTTGTCTGTAGGTAAAAATGAGCGGAGCTGTGCAGCATTATTAAAGATGGTTGTGCCCTCCCGATGTGGTTCGTCTTTCAGAAATCCGCATTCAATAACATCTATGCCGCTTTCTGTTAAACCTTCAATAATTCCTTTTATTGCAGTATTGCCAAATTGACTGTCAATCAGGTATGCACCATCGCGCAGTGTACAATCTAATATATTTACTCGTTTCATAAAAACCTCCCTGTTAAAATTGATACTACCATTCTGATGGAAGAAGCCAATTCTCATATGGTATCATATGTCCAAATGCGTCAATGGCCCCTTTCGCTGTTGGATAGTAGCGGCCTACCATACTATTTTTAATTGCAAGAAGTTCCGGGGCAATCTGTTCTCCCGGAATTTTATTGCTTGAATTGTAATAGCGTCCAAAATAATATAGGGTAGCAGATTTATTGGTCATCTTATTATAACATTGTGTTACCATTTGGGAAATCGTTTTGTGTAAAAACTTTCCATATTCACCAAAAGGATTATGAGTGGCAATCAAATCCCATTTTTTGTAGGATAAGATAAGATTAATATCTTCCTGCATAGCATTTTTACATGTGGAAAGCATGTCGGTTTCATACTTTCCGTTACTAAATGTTTTTCGGACGTCCGGGTAATCCAAAATCAGGTATTTGTCATTTGTCGTACGCATTGTTTGCTCAAAGGCTGTTCTTCGTTTTGGATTCCAGCCATGCGTCATGCAGACAACGAGATATTCACCTTCTATAAGATGTCCGCCGCCCCAAAGTGTCTCGTCATCCGGATGTGCGGTAATCATCACTTTTTTTATGGAAGTTAAGTCAAGGTTATCTAACATTTGTTTCGTAATGTAGCCTTTTGTACGAGTGATTTTAAGATTCCAGCTGCATGTAAGAGCTGGATTTGTCTTATATACTGCAGTAATAGTAACAGTTTCAATTGGACGAAGGGCAGTTACTGTACCATTTTCATCAACGGTTGCAGCGGTTTTGTTGCTGGATGTCCATTTGATTCGATGATCCGTTGCGTTGGCTGGACCTGTGACTAACTGCATTTTATGTGATGTTCCGGATTCTAACGAAACAGGATTGTTCTTTGCAAATTCTATTGAGGTATATGGTATATCCTCAATGGTAATATGATGTCTTGCCTTTTTTTTACTTTCTTTCTCGCGAACTGTTATAGTAACCTTTCCTGCATGGTGGGATGTGACAACACCATCCTTATTGACTGTGGCAACACTTGGATTGTTTGACGAAAAAACAAGGGTATCATCCGTTGTGTTTTTTGGAGAAAGAGTAGTTGTCAGTGCTATTTGTTCACCAACATGTGCGGTATTTTTTCCGGAAAGTGTGATTTTTTTTATCTTGATGCGTTTTTTTACTTTTAATTTAAATGAAGTGCGCTTTGCTGTTCCTTTTACCGAAGCGGTTATGGTTGTAGAACCTTTTTTTTTGGCTTTTACAATGCCTTTTTTTGAAACAGACGCAACTTTTTTGTTTGAGGAGGTGAAAATTACTTTCTTAAAACGCGCATTATGGGGGGTTACCAATGTTTTCAATTCCAGTCTATCGCCGGTTGCCATGGCTTCTTTTGGTTTGTTTGTTATTTTGATTGATTTGGTACGAAAATAGGAAACGACACGTACAGAAGCTGTAATATCGTTTGGTTTACCGGGAATTTTGAGAGAAATTGTAACGGTTCCCTTTTTCTTTCCGGTGACGGTGCCATGTTTGTTTACAGAAGCAATGCTGGAATCACTGCTTTTCCATATCCAAGCGGCTTTGTTTTGCGTTGAAAGTGTTGAATCTTTCACTTGCATTGTAGTTTTTTTTCCAATTTGTACGGATTTATCAGGCATATCCTGAGCTGCCTGTACTTTGATATAAGTACTGCTGCATGTTAAAAAAAATACAGCACCCAAGAAAAATAAGATTTTTTTTGTTATAGTCATAATAATAACATCTCCTTTTGTTAAAAATCCTTTGGTTTATAAAATAAAAAACATATGTGAAGAAAATATGTCAAATGGACACATTGTTTTTTCTTATTATGTTTTCAACCAAGGCAACGTGTTCCGGTAAGTCCACGCCAATGGAGGTATAGGTTGTTTCTTTTAAACGCATGTGATACCCTTTTTGCAAGGCACGCAGTGGTTCAATACCTTCACCTTTTTCCAATTCTGTCTGCTCCATATTTGCAAATTTCAACAAAAAATCTTTTTTATAAGCATAGATTCCGACATGGCGAAAAACTCGTGCTAACTGACCGTCTTTTATATTGGACGGAATAACAGAGCGGGAGAAATACATTGCATCTCCCGTGTCGTTTGTTACTACCTTTACTGTGCTTGTGGCACGGATTTCATCAGGATCTGTGATTTCCTTTTTTAAACTGCCAAAATAAACCGATTCATCTTCCGTAAAAATGGAAATCACTTCTCGGATCATTTCCGGGTTAATGACAGGTTCATCGCCCTGAATGTTGATATACAAATCACCATCCGTGTGTTCGGCAACCTCTGCTACGCGGTCGGAGCCTGTCTGATGGGTATCTTTTGTCATTTTTACATTCATGTCGTATTTTTCGCATACTGCACGAATTCTTTTGTCATCTGTGGCAACATAAATTTCGTTAAGTTCCTTGACTTTCATAGCCTGATGATAGACCCAGTATATCATTGGTTTTCCGCAGATTTCAACCAATGGTTTTCCCGGAAAACGGCTGGATTTATAACGTGCCGGAATAACACCGATTATCTTCATTTTGATTCCTCCATTTTTTTACTCAAAACATCTTCAAGTTTTACGCGTGGAAAGATTTCAAGATTTCCACCGCGAGTTGCATTATAGATATGAATATTATGTTTCTTTGCATACGAATCAAGAAGTGCATATACTTCCATGGAGCGGTCTATGATGTGCTCCCCAATTTGTTTGGTTGTTAAAGTATTTGCATGCATTCTTGTCTTGATTCGGTTAATATCGGTTTCTGCAACTTCTTTTGTTGTGTAATTATCTGTAAAATGTCCACCTTTATCATGAGGGTTTGTACAATCCACGCCGAGCAGATAAATTTCTTTAAAGCCCATATGAAACGCCATTTCGGCAGCTAGAGAAAGTACGGTTGCCTTAATCATGCAGTATGCCTGAATGTTTCCGCGGACTTTGTAGCGTTCGGTTGGAATGGTATGGACGTAAGTGGTATCGACCGGTTTTTTGCGCATGCGGCGATAGGTGCGCTCTGTTGTAAACAGAGGAGCCTTTACCATTTTGGAAAGTTCGATGCCAAGCTTGGATGCGTAAATTGTGTCAGATACACAGTGAAATGACGGACGCCAGTCGGTTTTGTCAAAAATTTTGTATACCATGTTTGTACCGAAGGTGTATTCATCTTTCAATAAATGTAAATCTTCACCGGTCAGACTGGGACCGTTTCCAATGAGAAAACACCGTTCTCCTTTGTGACTGTCCTTCAAACGCTCGAGGCGTAAACTATTATTGTTATGGAACATTCCGTGAGAGCGGAAAAATCCGAGAACATTATAACGCAGTAACAGCCATAAAATGCGCATTCGGTTGAGCGTTTTTTTAGTATAGCGTACAAAACGTTCGTAGAGGGTTCTCTTATGAGGCAGTGCCCTAAGACACATATCAATCACTCGTTTGCCGGAATTCCCATCTTCATATGGATTAAATTTTTGGTTAAATTCCAATTGCTTGTCTCGATAAGGAAATTCGCATTCCTGACGGTGGATGGCATCAACCAGTTCCTGTTCCGTTTTTGTGATTGGTCCCGGTAATTCTTCCGGCGACAGGTAAAGACCACGCACATCTTGTTCGTAGGAATCTGCGTCGTACATATGAAAAACCATCGGACGCATTAAATTTGCATAGTCAAACATGGTGGAAGAGTAGTCCGTAATCATTAAATCACTGACTAAATACAAATCATTGACCGACTCTACGTCACTTACGTCATATATGACAGGGTTATCTTTTATTTTTGCCGCTCCAATTTGGTGATGGGCGCGAAATAAAAGAATATAATCGCTGCCGAGCATGTCCATCAGTACATTGACATCAAAACCATCCGGCAAGGAAAATGCCCCATTTTCATCCAGTGATGAGTCACGCCAGGTTGGTGTATAGAGAAGAACCTTTTTCCCTTCCGGAATATGTAATGCTTCCTTTTTCTTTTGGATTTCTTCACTTGTATAATGAAAAAGTTTGTCATTGCGAGGATATCCACTTGCGACAAATTTTACAGAAGGATCTCCGATTGCAAAAGCAGAAGCTATTTTTTCACTATAATAAGGAGACGGAGATGGAAAAAAAGTTACTTTTTTCCCTTTTGCCCGGTATCGTCTGTGCATATGAGAACGTGTCTGACGAGGATCGGAATCTGTTTCGATATCACAGCCGAGTCTCTTTAATGGTGTACCATGCCAAGTCTCGATATAGATTTGGGTTTTTCGTGGTTTTAGATAATCAGCAACTGTGATATTGTTAATCCAGTAACGAGCACTGGCATAATATCTGCGGTAGGCAGAAGTTCCCTTCTTCACCAGTATGGTATGATGGTTTTCCAGTAAATCAAAATGCGCTGCAGGGTCAGTGAATGCCCACACAAAATAAAACGAGCGGAATTTTTCATCCTTTTGCAGCTCGTCATATATGGCACGCACGCTGTCAGTGGCTTTTTTTCCGCCATAGGATTCAAAGACAATATAGTTGTCAGAGACTGTCGAGTGCAGTTTTGTAATACCGTATTTTATCCGATTTTTATAGTAGGACAAATTTTGTCTTAGCATGTAACGAGACTGCTTGTTCATGGTTGTATGTTCCTTTCCCCAAGTGTTAATAGATACCTCATATACTATAACGATTTATAGGTAAAAAGTCAAATGTTTTGCAAATATATGAAAACTGTGGTATAATGCCCATAATAATGTGATAATATAGGAGGACAGGTATGTCAAAGGGTAAAATAATTTATATGGTTGTACCTTGTTATAATGAAGAAGAGGTGCTTGATGAGACGACAAAACAGTTAAGTGATAAATTGCAAAAATTGATCGATGCAGGTGAGATTAGTGAAAAAAGCCGGATTCTTTATGTGAATGATGGTTCAAAAGATCAGACATGGCCGATTATCTGCCGTCTGCATGAAGAATATACACTTGTCAGTGGATTGAATCTTTCCAGAAACCGCGGACATCAGAATGCTGTGCTTGCCGGCCTTATGTATGCGAAGGATCATTGTGATGCAGCGATTTCAATGGATGCTGACTTACAGGATGATATTCATGCTATTGATGAGATGGTAGATAAATTTAATCATGGAATTGATGTTGTTTACGGTGTGCGCAGCAGCCGAAAAAAAGACACGTTTTTTAAGAAATTTACGGCAGAAGGATTTTATAAAATCATGAAATGGATGGGGGTTGACATTGTCTTTAATCATGCAGATTTCCGCTTGATGAGTAAGCGTGTTTTAATGCAGATGGAAAATTACAAGGAAGTCAATCTCTTTTTACGCGGAATTGTACCGTTAATCGGATATCCGGCAGACAACGTATACTATGAAAGACAGGAGCGCTTTGCAGGAGAGAGCAAATATCCGCTGAAGAAAATGTTGTCGTTTGCATTTGACGGCATCACTTCGTTTAGTGTCAAACCAATCCGCTTTATATTAAGCCTTGGTCTTGTCATCTTCTTGGCAAGCCTTGGAATCCTGATCTATTCGATTGTGCGCCATGCAATGGGTGCAACGGTACTTGGCTGGAGCAGTCTTATGGTTTCTATCTGGGCGCTTGGCGGTTTGCAGCTTCTTGCGATAGGTATTGTCGGTGAATATATTGGAAAGATGTATCTAGAGACGAAAGGCCGTCCGAGATTTGCTATACAGGATATTCTAAATGATGTAGACCGGGCCGAGTAAGAGTTCAGAGATTTTGTTTTGACGGGGAAAGGAATGCAAAGAGAAAGTGATAGTGGAAAAAATACAAAATTTTTTGTGTGTGGCAGCGAAAAAGATATTTCTTTGCTTACACATTTTTATTGTGGTTATGATTTTGCTTGAGTTCGGAAGACTTGCAGGTGATGTGTTTCCGTTACATTATCAATTGTTGAATGCTTTGCTGGCATTGATTGGGTTGACAGCAATTTCCCTCCTTTTTTTTATATGCTGCACGAGAAAAATAGCAAGTTGTGTTTGCAAAAGAAACAGAGTTGTTATGTTTTGCATATTTTATGCGGTAATTATATTTGTGATGCAGATGTATCTGTGTAAATGTATCTATTTTTATACGACGTGGGATGTCGGTATACTGCAGTCGGCAGCAGATGTTGTGACACATGGTGGAACAATTCAGGATTGGATCAGCCAAAGAGGAGATTCGTTTTCTCAGAATTATTTTAATGCTTACCCGAATAATATTTTTTTGACGATTATTTTTGCCGGAATAAAATATCTGTCATCTTTATTTGGATGTGTAGATAATTATTTTCCTACGATTGTTGCAGGGGTGATTTCCACAGATGCTGCCATTGTGTTTACTGTGATGACTGTTTGGAAATTAACGCATAGTCGAAAAGTGACTTTCCTGTCTATAATCATTTGCACAGTTTTTTTAGGATTCAACCCATGGATTATAATCCCTTATTCAGATACATACGTACTTCCTTTTTTGAGTGCGGTTTTGTATTTTTATTGCTCCATGAAAGATGAGAAAAAGGGTTATGCATCATGGATAGGAATTGTGATAGCGGCTTCGCTGGGGATAAAAATCAAGCCGACGGTGGTGATTGCTTTGCTTGCAATTGTTCTGGCAGAAATATTTTTTTTGCGAAAGTGCCAAATTAAGGAAATTGCCGCAAAATGTTTAATTGCTGCAGGAGGAACCATAATTGTTTTGGGTCTGATAAATAGTTTGAGTGATGCTGTGTATGACCAGCGGAATGCAGATGCACAAATGACATGGCAGCATTATCTGATGATGGGGGCAAATGAGGAAACACATGGCTCTTATTTTGGCGTTGACAGGGAGCGTTCATGGGGAATATCCGATCCGGAGAAGAGAAAGGAAATGCAAATTGAGGTGTGGAGACAACGTATAAGTGAGAAAGGCATTTGGGGCACAATAAAGTTTTATATGCAGAAATTGATAATTGCAAATGATGATGGCTCATTTGCATGGGGCTGGGAAGGAAATTTCTTTGGTGAATATCGTGGACTGCACAGTGAATTTGCACAAAAATTACAATCTTTTTATTATGCACAGGATAATAAGATGATTTATAATATTTTGCAGAGTATATGGGTTTCTATACAGATTTTGGTTTGTTTCTTTGCAATATTTTTTGATAATAGGAATAAAAGAGCACTTTTCATTGCGATGACATTGACTGGGATTAATTTGTTCCTTATGATATTTGAAGTGCGTGCCAGATATTTGTTTATGTTTGTTCCGTTTTATATTACAGCGGCTATGCTTGGCCTTTTCTATATGCAGGAAAAAGTCAAGATGATAAAAGATAGAAAATGTCATTTGCAATAGATAGAAGAGAAGGATTAATAAATCAGTGAGAAACTTTATTCGCAAAGCGAATCCTTTGTTTCGAGTTGATTTACTAATCCTTCTTTTTTTATTTCTTGAACACCCATTCTCTTTGAATTTGGAAACTGATTGCAAAAAGCAGGGTATCAATAATGCATTTGCGAAGTGTCGAATAAGTAATAAATGTCAGCAGATGATCGACTAAAACAGCAGACAACAAAAGCTGAACAATTGCCAATGTGTAATATCTTACAAAAAGAAATGGCGAGCTTGAGTCATTTTTAAACACCTGATTTTTGTTCACAAAAAAGTTAAATAGCGAACTGGCAAAACGTGAAATCACAGTCCGCATTAATATAAGCACGGACAAATCGAAAAACGGAAGCATCCACTTGTCGGAGATGATCGGACGAAGCAGATAGCCAAGCAGCCAGTACAAAGCAATGTCGATAATAAAACTGGATAAAGAGCTTAGCATAAACTTAAAAAACACTTTGTAAATCCGAATCGAATCAATGAACGGATTAAAATGCGAGCTTTCATTATTTGCCAGATAAATTGTCTGAATCGGAAATTCTTCAATTGGAATCTGGTATTCCTTCGCAGCAATCAGCATATTCATTTCATATTCGAACCGTTCTCCTTTTACATTTGCAAAATGCTCTCTTATGAGAGGGGTTGGAAGTCCTCTGAGTCCGGTCTGCGTGTCAGAAACATGTATGCCGCATAAAAGCCGGATCATCTGCCGAGTCAACTTGTTTCCAAAACGGCTTCTCAGAGGAATTTCCTTGTCGTCAAACTGACGGCAGCCAAGAATCAAAGAATCCGGATGCTCATAGGTTAGTTTTGCACAAGTGTTAATGTCCGGAAGTACATGCTGACCGTCACAGTCCACGGTTACGGCACCTTTGATATCCGGGCGCTGCTCTAAAATATAGTTAAACGCAGACTTTAGTGCAATTCCTTTTCCGAAATTTACGACGTGGCGGATTATTTTGCAGTGGCAAGTCTCTTTGCATGTTTTAAAATACTTTCGATTGGCAATAAGACTTCCATCATCGACCAAAATGATATTGGAAAAGCCATCGTCGTGCAATTGTCCAACGAGTGATACCATGCGCTCATCCGGGTCCAGTGCCGGAATGATGATGGCAATACTTTCTTTATAATTACCCAAAACATTTCCCCCTGTAATTCTGAAATCGAAATAATACTGTAAGTATAAGCCTATATCGTTTCAGAATCAAGCATTCGTGATTGACATTCTTTTTTTACATTAGCTTTTTGCTGCGTTTGCCGCATTTCGTTTGGCACGGTAACGCTCCGTTCCATCGAGAATTTTTTTGCGGATACGAAGATTTTCCGGTGTAACTTCGAGTAATTCGTCAGTGTCAATGTAATCAAGTGCCTGCTCTAAACTTAATTCTTTCGGCGGTGTAAGGCGCAGTGCTTCATCCGCACCGGAAGAACGGGTATTCGTCAGGTTTTTCTTTTTACATACATTGACCTCAATGTCATCGCTTTTTGCGTGTTCGCCGACAATCATGCCGCCGTAAACTTTTTCACCGGGACCAACAAACAAAGTGCCTCGTTCCTGTGCATTAAAAAGACCGTAGGTAATTGTTTCGCCGGATTCAAAAGCAATGAGAGAGCCTTGTTTACGATAAGGGATTTCTCCCTTAAATGGACCATAGCCTTCAAATTCTGTATTGATAACACCGTTTCCTTTGGTGTCTGTCATAAATTCGCCGCGGTATCCAATCAGTCCACGGGCTGGAATGATAAATTCCAAACGTGTCGTGCCTGCATTTAATGGGGTCATTGCCTGTAATTCCCCTTTACGCTGGCTGAGGCGGTCAATGACATTTCCGGTAAATTCATCCGGCACATCGACATAAGCACGTTCCATCGGTTCTAATTTTTTGCCATTTTCATCTTCTTTATAAAGAACCTCCGCTTTGCTAACCGCAAATTCATATCCCTCACGGCGCATATTTTCAATTAAAACGGATAAATGCAGTTCCCCGCGGCCGGACACTTTATAAGCTTCGGTTGTGTCGGTATCTTCCACACGGAGGGATACGTCGGTATTTAACATGCGGTATAAACGATCACGCAAATGGCGGCTTGTCACGTATTTTCCTTCCTGACCGGCAAGTGGACTGTCATTTACCATAAAATGCATGGCAATCGTTGGCTCCGAAATTTTCTGGAACGGAATTGCCTGCGGATTTTCAGGACTACACAGAGTATCTCCAATGTGAATGTCTGCAATACCTGAAATGGCTACAATTGAGCCAATCGTTGCTTCTTCGACTTCCACACGGTTGAGTCCCTCAAATTCATACAATTTGGAAATTTTAACTTTTTCATTTTTATCCGGGTCATGATGGTTGACAATAACGGCATCCTGATTGACGCGGATGGTTCCGTTATCGACTTTTCCGATGCCGATTCGGCCAACGTATTCATTGTAATCAATGGTGCTGATTAAGACCTGTGTGTCGGCGTCCGGATCGCCTTCCGGTGCCGGAATATAATTTAAAATCGCATCAAAGAGCGGCTTCATGTCGGTGCCTTTCTCATTGACATCGCAGGATGCCACACCTTCTTTTGCCGAGGCAAAGATAAATGGGCAGTCTAACTGGGATTCATCCGCATCTAAATCGATAAACAGCTCTAAAATTTCATCGACAACTTCTTCCGGACGAGCTTCCGGACGGTCGATTTTGTTGACACAGACAACAACCGGCAAAGATAGCTCCAGTGCTTTCTTTAACACAAATTTTGTCTGAGGCATTGCACCCTCAAAAGCGTCAACGACTAAGATGACACCATTTACCATTTTAAGAACGCGTTCTACTTCACCACCGAAATCGGCATGTCCCGGTGTGTCGATGATATTAATTTTCACACCTTCATAGGTAATGGCTGTATTTTTTGATAAAATAGTAATGCCTCGTTCACGCTCAATATCATTTGAGTCCATGACACGTTCGGCAACTTCCTGATTGGCGCGGAATACACCGCTTTGTTTCAATAATTCATCCACTAAGGTTGTCTTGCCATGATCGACGTGTGCGATGATGGCGATGTTTCTGATATCGTCTCTTGTTGTTTTCATAGAAACCTCCATTCATTCATGCAAAAACCACAAAATCGTATTATAGCACGATTTTTTTTGTGTGGCAAGTTCGGGCGTAAAACGCTAAACAAAATGCTAGGTTTTTTTGTTCTTTTATGGTAAAATAGAATTCATATAAAAAAGGAGGTGCTCTTGTGGGGCTGAAAAGGAAGAAGTGGTTACTGGGGACAGGATAATAACGGAGATACGAATCGTTTGCAGGAATCCCTTTTAATTACAGTAAAATAATAAAAAGAATGGAGAACAAAGATGGAACCGGAAATTACAGATATTTTTGACCGTATTATGAATTGGAAGTTGCTTCGATTTATGTGGCCTTTTTATAAAAAAAATAAGGACAAGCTTTTATATTTGTTTTTTGGAGGATGTACAACACTTGTTAATCTTGTGATTACATATGGATTGTGGTATGGTTTGAAATGGGAACAGTGGTATGTCGGGAAATTTGCACTGGGCACGTTCCTTGGAAATTTAATTGGAATTGTGTCTGCTATTTTGTTTGCTTATGTGACAAATAAAAAGTTTGTATTTGCGTCGAAAACAACAGGAATGAAAGAACTTTTGGTTGAATTTGTTAAGTTTGTTGGCGGCCGTGTATCCACTTTAATTATCGAACTTGGCGGTGTTCAGCTTGCTGTAATATTGTTCCCTGATTCTAATACACTTTTGTTTGTGGCGAAACTTTTGACTCAGGTTTTGGTTATTATAATTAATTATTTTATCAGCAAATTATTTGTGTTTAAGGGAACAAAAGAGGCATCTTTTGACAATCAAGACTAAATTTTAATTTGAATTTGTCCGATATACAGATTACGGATGCGAATGTTTATTTTAGAATCAGATTTTAGATAGATGATATAGAAAGGTATGGTTATGGATATGAGAGAACAAATTAAGAAAAGATTCAAAAAAAGAAGATATGCAGTGCTTCTTACACTTTTTGTGGGGGTATTATTTTTTCTCCTGCGTGGGCAGTTTTCTCATGCGGCTGACCAGATTTTTATTCAGTTTAATGGTGCTGATTTAGACCCGGCAGTTACTTATGACATGACGACAAGCAGTATGCAGCTGATGCTTCGTACGGAAGGAACGGCTTATGATGATGAACGTTATAAGGTAGAATGGACGATTGAAGATGCTACAGCCCGTGACATTATTGCATCAATTAGTCCTGGTACATCCAAAACAATTGGTATTGTAAAGGCTTTGTCACCTGGTGATGTCACCGTTACAGTAACCGTTAAGGACAGTATGGCTGGGGATGCTGTGTTAGGTAGTACGACGTGTAATATCCGTGTCGTATTCTCGATCGATACATCAACCGACGATTCGATTTATAAATTTGTTCATGAAAATGACACGGCAAGGTCTCTTGTGATGTATTCGAACAGTGCACCGGTTAATCTTGGTTTGAACTTTGGTTCTGCCAATTCTTCGAATACCCAGTGGTCGAGTGCGAATGAGGAGGTAGTAACCGTAACACAGAGCGGTGGTCTTGTTTCTCCGGTTGGTGCCGGTAAGACGCAGGTGATTGCAACGTATACACCGACCGGTGGTGCGGAAACGTATACGGCATATCTGGATGTTTATGTTATCCCTCGTGTTTCGACAACCAATGGGGCAAATTATGGAACGGCGATTGACGCCCAGTTAAATTCCGGTGAATGTTTATACACGGATACGAACTTTGCAAACAATCTGGAAGTAATCCGAAGTAAGATTGTGTGGGTTGTAAAAAAAGATGATGATCAGGGAAATTCAAAAATTATTGCAGATTCCCTTGGAAAAGATTCGGATTTGATTTCGATTACGCCGACGGCGAGTCGAAGCAATGAACTGCGGATTGAAGGAAAAGCGGGTGAGTATGACCTGTATTTCTATACTTATGGCAGTTATGATGAAAACGTGGATAATGGAACAACAGCATATACACCGACCGTTGTGCATCTGACAATTAAGAGTGATATTCAGGACAAAACGGAGATTTTAAGTATTGGTGATGGATATCATTTTGCGGAAAGTTATAATATGACGCTGGAAGATTTTAATGAGTGTTTCAGTGTGGATATTAAGATGGCGCAGGGAGCACCGGATTATTCCGAATATGCGGACTTTGATAATACAAAGGCAGAATTAACGGCAAAAAATGTCGGTAACCTAGTGGCAACGCTGACCGTGAGAAGCGGCAGGGAAGCCTATGTTCGCAGAATTTTAGGACTTGCCGAGAATGAGGCGCTGCCGGCGGCTTTCACAACAAAGATTGATATTACGGATAACATTCAGTTAAATCGGACGTCAATGACGATTGTGGTTGGGCAGAAAGAGCAGTTAAGTGTTAAATTAAATAGTATTTATTCCGGTTCCATTACATGGGAGAGCAGTGACCCGAACTATGTATCGGTAGACAGACTGACCGGTTTGATTGAAGGTAAGAAAGTGACAACGCAGGATGTTGTGATTACAGTAACTTTGGATGCCGGAAATGGTTTGTATAAGACTGCAACCTGTACGGTAAAAGTAGAGGCTACGGTATCCGGCTTTACCTTGAATCCGGGAACGGATCAGCAGATGTTAGTTGGCGATCATCTTACAGTAGTTGCAAACATCAAACAGACCGTTACCGTTGCACCGCTTCGCTGGATTAGCAGCAATACTTCGGTCTTTACGGTAGAACAGGCATCGGACGGCAAGAGTGCAATTCTTACTGCAGTTGGTGGTGGACGTGCGACGTTGACTGTTTACAGTACTGTGAATAACGAGTACAAATCGTTTGAGGTGACGGTGCGTATTCCAATTAATGAAATTTCATTTAGTGCCGCACAGATGCAGTTAGAGCTTTACAAGAGCGGTTATAATATGAAAGACGAAGTGAAGTGGGGTCCAACCAATGCGACCGATACAGCGCTTACATGGGCTAGTTCCGATACTTCCGTTGTTGAGTTAGACAAAGATGGTTATATGAAATTCAAGGGAGCCGGTACAGCGCTTGTTAGTGTGTATCCGACCTACAATCCATACAATGTAATGGCATCCTGTCTGGTAACGATTATCGGTACGCCGGATAGTATGACGATAAGTCAGATGGATGTGACGATGAATGTAGGTGAGGCGGTTCCGTTATTAGTAGATTTTAATCCGAAAAATACGGCAACCGGTATTACGTGGACGCCAAATGATGATGGTATCGTGGCGGTAACTTATGATGAAGAACGCCGCATTGCTACATTGACCGGTAAAGCACCGGGAACTACGAATATTAATGTGGTGACAACCGAAGGTTTGATATCGAATGTAAAAGTTTCTGTGAAACAGCCGTCAACGGCGTTGAATCTGACACCAAAAGACGTAACGCTTAAGACCGGTGACAGTGTGAACTTAAAGGCAACCTTTACACCGGCAAATTCAACAGATACGATTGTATGGAAGAGTTATAATACCGGTGTGGCAACGGTTGATACGAATGGCCGTGTGACCGGTGTGAAAGCAGGTTCGACATTTATTCAGGCGACTGCTTACAACGGAAAAGTGGCAGGACCGACGACAGTTATTATGGTGACTGTGCAGGATGGTGTGAAAGGAGTTTCCTTAGACTCATCAGAAAAGACGGTTCGAGTGGGCAGCTCGCTTACGCTGATTCCAATTTTTAATCCGGTAACAGCTTTTAATAAGGCAATGACGTGGAAGACTTCCAATAGTAATATAAAAATAGAGGCGGCAGGTATTTCCAATCTGAAAGTAACCGGTGTAAAAGCCGGTACGGCGATGGTAACCGGTACGACGACAGATGGTGGATTTTCTGTATCCTGTTTGATTACGATTCTGCCAAAACAGAAAGAAAATGATACGAAGGTGACGGTATCGCCGAAAACCAAATATTTGGCTAAAGGCAAGTCATTCTATGTGACAGCCACAGTTACCGGCTCAAGTAATAAAAAGGTAAAATGGACGAGCAGCAAAAAATCAGTTGCAACCGTGACTTCCGGCGGTAAAGTAAAGGCAAAGAAATTAGGAACGACTTATATCAAAGCGACAGCGAAGGATGGTTCCGGTGCATACGCCAGATGTAAAGTGCGTGTTGTTCGTAAAGTGAAAAAAATTAAACTGAACCGTTATTCGGGCAGACTGCTTGTTGGAAGTACGTTGAAACTGAAAGCAACTGTTCTTCCGAAAAATGCGACGATTAAGTCCGTGAAGTGGACGACGAATAAAAAATCGATTGCAACAGTCAGCAGTACCGGACGAGTATTGGGAACCGGCGAGGGTATTGTAAAGATTAAGGCTTCGGCAAAAGATGGTTCCGGTAAGTCAGCAACTTGCATACTTCATGTTGTTGAGCCGATTGAGGCAACGGGAATTACTGTGGCAAACAGCCAGATTACCGTGGCGAAAGGAAAGATTGCCCAGTCCGGCATTACCTTAAATCCGGTCAATTCGACGACGAAGATTAAATATCACTCCGATAATCCGAGAGTGGCAACCGTAAATAAATATGGTAAGATTAAGACCAAACGTGCCGGAGAGGCTACGATTTACGGAACGACTTCGACCGGACTGTATGGTTATTGTGATGTATTGGTTGTAGATTTAAACCGCAAGGCAGTAACTCTTCGTCCATACGATACCGAACAGCTTCATGTAAATGAGATTAGTACCGGTGTAACATGGTATTCAAGAGATATTAACATTGCAACCGTATCATCGACCGGACTTGTTACCGGACGTAAGAGAGGTATAACAACGATTTATGCGGTTGTCAACGGTGTAAAACTCGGATGCCGCGTGAACGTTACAAAATTAAAGTAGTGGAATGGGAGGAGACTATTGTTAGTAAATTTACATGTAAAAAACTTTGCGATAATAGACGAGATTGATGTTGATTTTTCTTCCGGGTTAAATATTCTTACCGGAGAGACGGGAGCCGGCAAATCGATTTTGATTGGCTCTATCGGCATCGCGCTCGGTGCAAGAGTTTCGCAGGAAATCATAGGAAAGCATGGCGACTCTGCGATGGTGGAGATTGTTTTCCAGATTGAAGATGAAGAGACAAAAGAGAAATTATCAAGATTAGGTGTAGACCCGGACGAAGGACAGATTGTCATTTCCCGCCGTATTACGGGAAGCCGGAGTGTAAACCGAATTAATGGTGAAAATGTATCGGTCAGTGTGATTCGCCAGGTGGCTGCCTCTGCATTGACATTCATGGACAGCATGAAAACCAGTCATTATTGCAGAAGGATAAACATTTAGCAATTGTAGATGAGTTTGCCACCAAACAGTGTGTCGCTCTGAAACAAGAGATTGCTGCTTTATACCGTGAATATACAGCGCTGAAAAAACAGTGGCAGGATGAAGATGTGTCAGATGAGGAGCGTGCGAGAGAACTTAGTTTTTTGGAATACGAAAAACAGGAAATTGAGCAGGCATCTTTACAAGCCGGTGAAATCGAAGAAGTGGAAGAAGCATACCGCAGAGCATCCGGCGCTGAGACAATTGTGGAATCGCTTGGTCTGGTACACCGTTTGACAAGTGATACGGCCGCGGGAGCTGTGAGCCATGCGTTGCAGAGTATGCAGCGGATTACAGGCTTTGGTGATGAAATTCGGAACTTGCAGGAAGAACTTTTGCAGATTGAAGGACTTTTAGATGATTTTAATCATGAAACAGCGGATTATATGCAGGACTTTTCTTTCGATGCCAATGAGTTTTCGGATTTAGAGAAAAGACTCGATACGATTCACAATTTGCAGGCGAAATACGGAAGTACCTATGAAGAAATACTTTCGCATTTGCAAGAAGTAGAGGATAAACTGCAAAAACTTGCAGATTTTGAACAGTATAAGGAGAAACTTCTTGCTAAAATAAAGGAATATGAGTCGGATTTGACAAAGAAATGTGAGCAGTTATCAAAAGAAAGGAAAGAAACCGCTTCCATTCTTCAGGAAAAGATTAAAGCTGCTTTATCAGATTTAAATTTTGCCTATGTAGATTTTGAAATTTCATGGAGCCGCAAAGATACATTTGGTGCGGATGGATGGGATGAAGCTGAATTTTTGATTGCAACGAATCCGGGCGAGCCAAAGAAAAGCCTCGGAAAAATCGCATCCGGCGGTGAGTTGTCCCGTATTATGCTGGCAATTAAATCGGTTTTTGCCGAAAAAGACCATATTGAGACCTTGATTTTTGATGAAATTGATGCCGGAATCAGTGGACGTACGGCACAGAAGGTTTCGGAAAAACTGAAACTTTTAAGTAAAAGCCACCAGATTCTATGCATTACTCATCTGGCACAGATTGCGGCAATGGCAGATACCCATTTTTTGATTGAAAAGATGGTTGATGAAAATCATTCGGAGACAGTGATTCGTCCGTTGGATAAGTCGCAGAGTGAACAGGAATTGGCACGTATTCTTGGCGGTGTTGAGATTACAGAGTCGGTACTTGAAAATGCGAGAGAGATGAAAGCGTTAGCAAACCAAAAAAGTTCAGATAGTTTTCAGAATTAGAAAAATAGAAGTTGGCTATACTAAACAGAAGGAACCAAAACAATAGTAAGTTTTGTACCTTCTGTTTTTATTTTGCCAATTATGGGAGGAATGAGTATGAGAAAAAAAGTTCGTTTTTTGCTGGCTGGATTATTAGTGGCTGATGTATTATTGATTGGATATTTGATGTATGATTATATTCAAAATAAAATTCCTGATTCTGTTTTGACTTACGTCGGGGAAAAACAGGAACTGGACCTGCCGGCGTTTTTTAAGACCGAGCAAAGTGTTCCGGCTCTGCATGTGCAAAATCAGGATGGCAGTTTTTCTATGAAATCAAACCGGTTAGGAAGTTATGAGGTATCGGTCCGCTTATTTGGTGTGCTGCCGGTAAAGAGGATGGACGTTAAAGTGGTGAAAAGGAAAAAGATTTTTCCGAGTGGAGAGCCAATTGGTATTTATGTGGAGACTAATGGGCTGCTAGTGCTGGATACGACTGAGGTCCCGGCAAAAGATGGGCTTACTTATGCGCCCGGTGAAAATTTGTTAAAGCCGGGGGATTATATTTTGGAGTGGAATCAGAAAAAGGTTGCTACGATTCAAAGTTTAAACCGTGAAATTCAGGGGACAAAAGATAAAAAGGTTACGGTTTTAATACGCCGAAACGGAGAAAAGATAAAAATTGCCATGCGTCCGGTGCTTTCATCAGATGGCACATATAAAATCGGAACATGGGTACGGGAGGATACACAGGGAATCGGCACGCTTACTTATGTAACGAAGACCGGTGAATTTGGTACACTTGGACATGGAATTACAGATGTTGATACCGGGACGCTGTTGAATTTACACGGGGGTGAATTGTTTCAGACGCAGATAGTCGATATTATGAAGGGGGAGAAAGGAAATCCGGGAGAACTGCAGGGATATATCAATATGATTGCAAAAAATACGATAGGAAAAATTAAAAAGAACACGGAGCAGGGTGTGTTTGGTGAGATGAAACAGGAGCGTGTGTCCGCCTATTCCGGAAAGGCGTATGAAGTTGGCAGAAAACAAGAGATTGAAGCCGGAAAGGCGTATCTGTATGCGAATCTTGAAGGCAGGGCGAGAATGTATGAAATTGAAATTGAAGATATAAAAATTAATGCAAGGGATAATAAGAGTATGGAAATCAGGGTGACGGATAAAAAGCTTTTAAAACTGACAGGCGGGATTGTACAGGGGATGAGTGGTTCGCCGATTATACAAAACGATAAAATTGTTGGGGCTGTTACTCATGTTTTTGTTGATGACCCGACAAGAGGTTATGGAATTTTTATTGAGGAGATGTTGGTGCAGTAAAAAGAACCGCATTTGCTGTCAAAAACCGAAACTAGGAGTCGAAAGATGATGAAATATAAAAAGAATATAAATAAAAAATTAAAATAATTTAGAATTTACTCTTGTAATATGGAGAAAAGAGGTATATACTTTTAATCACATTGAGTTTATAAAAAATTTATAATTATTTCAAGGGGGTACTAGTTGTGCAGAAATTAAAAGTATTAATTGCAGATGATAATCCAAGAATGGCATCCATGATTCAGAATATTCTTATGGATGATGATGAGATTCAGGTCGTGGGAACGGCAGAAGATGGAGTAGAAACACTGGGAATGATTGAGGAAACGGAGCCGGATTTGCTTTTGCTGGATTTGATTATGCCGAAATTAGATGGTCTTGGTGTGATGGAGCGGCTGCAGGAAAAGCAGAAGATGAAAAAGGTGCCGGAGATTATTGTGGTGTCCGGTATTTCGCAGGAACGAATTACGGATACGGCATTTGCCTTGGGAGCTTCATATTACTTATTAAAACCATTCGAGTCGGAAACACTTCTTTCTCATGTACAGAAATTTAAACCGGGTGCGAGGGCAAAACTCATTGCTACGGGAAATGAGAACCGAAGAAATGAAAAAATGGCGAAATATAATCTTGAATCGGATGTTACCAATATCATTCATGAAATCGGGGTGCCGGCACATATAAAAGGGTATCAGTATTTGCGGGATGCAATTATGATGTCAGTTGACGATAAAGAAATGTTAAATTCTATTACAAAAATTCTCTATCCTTCTATAGCCAAACAACATGGGACAACACCAAGCAGAGTAGAACGAGCAATACGACACGCAATTGAAGTGGCGTGGAGCCGCGGAAAAGTGGATACGATTGATGAATTATTCGGATATACGGTTCATAATGGAAAAGGAAAACCGACAAATTCGGAGTTTGTAGCGCTAATTGCAGACAAGATACGATTAGAACAGAAAATGAAAGCCTAAAAAAATCTTTTCACCGCTCCCTTTTTGGTGTATAATAATACCAATATGATTTTGTGTCAAAAAGAAAGGGGAGAAGGATATTGAAGAAAGTATTATTTGTTGCTTCTGAATGTGTTCCTTTTATAAAAACCGGTGGATTGGCAGACGTTGTCGGTTCACTTCCAAAGTATTTTGATAAGAGTAAATATGATGTACGGGTTATGATTCCAAAATACACTGCGATACCGGAAGAGTATAAAAACCAGATGCATTATATCACGCATTTTTATCTGGAACTTGCATGGCGTAAGCAGTATGTTGGTGTGTTTGAAATGGAATTAAACGGTGTTAAATTCTATTTTCTTGATAATGAATTTTATTTTAGCGGCAGCAAGCCTTATGGAGAAATTTATCAGGATATTGAAAAATTTGCCTTTTTTGATAAAGCGGCGTTATCAACACTGCCTGTGATTGATTTCCGCCCGGATATTATTCACTGCCATGACTGGCAGACGGGGCTGATTCCGGTATATTTGCATGATGCATTCCAGCAGAGCGAATTTTACCGTGGAATTCAGTCAATTATGACGATTCATAATTTGAAATTTCAGGGTGTCTGGGATAAAAAGACAGTTATGGATACGGCAGGGCTGGATGCATACTATTTTACACCTGATAAATTGGAAGCCTTTGGGGATGCTAATTATCTAAAGGGTGGTCTTGTTTACGCAGATCAGATTACGACTGTAAGTAATACCTATGCAGAAGAGATTAAGACCCCGTTTTATGGAGAAAAATTAGATGGCCTGATTAATGCGAAGTCGGGGTGTTTGACCGGAATTGTGAATGGCCTTGACTACGATGAGTATAATCCGGCAAAGGATCCACTTATTTATGCAAATTATGATGCAAGAACATTTCGCAAAGAAAAAATTAAAAATAAGCGCGGCCTTCAGAAAGAACTTGGTCTTTCACAGGATGATAAGAAGTTTATGATTGGTATTGTGTCGAGACTGACCGACCAAAAGGGCTTTGATTTGATTGACTATGTGATAGAAGAAATCTGTGCAGAAGATACACAGCTTGTGGTACTTGGTACCGGAGAGGAAAAGTACGAAAATCTGTTCCGTCATTTTGCTTGGAAATATCCGGACCGCGTATCAGCGAATATTTACTATTCCAATGAGCGTTCGCACAAAATTTATGCAGCCTGCGATGCCTTTTTGATGCCATCACTCTTTGAACCGTGCGGATTAAGCCAGCTGATGAGTCTTCGATATGGCACGGTTCCGATTGTAAGAGAGACCGGCGGACTGAAAGATACCGTAGAGCCTTATAATGAATATGAGAGCAAAGGAACCGGTTTCTCATTCAGCAATTACAATGCACATGAGATGCTCAATACCATCCGCTATGCAAAAGATGTTTATTATAATAGAAAGAGAGAGTGGAATAAGATTATCGACCGCGGTATGGCAATGGATTTTTCATGGAAGAATTCAGCGAAGAAATATGAGCAGTTGTATGACAGAATGTAAAAAAATACAAATTATTTGAATTTACTCTTGAATTTTATTACGGAATTGGGTAGAATAGGTTCTAGAAGTTTGTATATTTTTTAACAAACCAAAATTTTAACTATTTTTAGGAGGAAATATCATGTCAGTAAAAGTAGCGATTAACGGATTTGGACGTATCGGACGTCTTGCATTCAGACAGATGTTTGGTGCAGAAGGTTATG